>CERC01048434.1_pt1 | contig 45506 bp, 32 predicted proteins | sample 530921 | NCBI WGS metagenome assembly CERC01 (sample SAMEA2621099, study PRJEB7988) | marine metagenome | isolation source: saline water (ENVO:00002010), including
ATTCAAATACGGCCACCGTAACTATAACTGTTAATTCTATTAACGATACTCCAGTTATGGGATCCGATCAGTCGTTTACAACTGATGATAATACAACTTTGGCCTTTTCATTAAATAATGCATCCGACGTTGATGGAGATAGCTTAACTTATAAAATAACAAGTCCCCCTACTAAGGGAACTCTATCCAATTGTATAGTAACAGGAAGCTATGGAACTGATTTAACCTGTAATTATATCAGTAATGTTAACTATAATGGTATAGACACTTTTACGTATATTGCATATGACGGAAATCTGGATGCACTAAGTTCAGCGACTGTAACTATCACGGTTAATGATAAAACCCCATCCTCTCCACCATCCATCAGCTTAACATCGGATACGTATACAGCCTCTACTTCCAATACGATGACGGTATCAAGTTGTTCAGATATTGCAAGTGTCCTCATTAACGAAGGGTCACAACCTACAGCAGGAGATCCGGATTGGTCCACATGTACGACTACGGCCCATGCTACAACCTATACGCTTGCATCCACAGCTCAGGGACTTCACATACTAAAAGTTTGGTCAAAAGATCCCAATGGAAATATTTCAACAACTTCAAATGACTTACTTGTATACTATGACACCGTAAATCCTACTTTAGCTCCAACCACTCCAGGAATTCAAAAAGGTGGTAACTCGATTAATTTAAGTTGGGATGCAACTGATGAAAGCACTTCATCATCTCAGAGCTTTCAGGTAGATTTTTACAATGGCTCAGCTTGGTCAAGCGTTGGAACAACAACTGCTGCTAACGGACCTTTAAGTTCTCAGAGCTTCAGTCGTGCTTGGACAGTTCCTTCTCTTGATATCACTAATGCAAGATTTAGAGTATCCTTCACTGATTTAGCTGGGAATAGTTCCACCGTTCAATCTTCTGCATTCGAAATCGACTCTACAGCTCCCTCTCTTTCCTATTCTTCACCAGCAGATGGCTCGTATCATTTATCCAGTACTGTAATAACCGGTAATTGTGAAAATGGGCTTCCTATAAATATATCTGGAGATCTACAGGCCGACTTTGCAACGACTTGCTCTTCAGGAAGCTTTTCTCAGACGATCAACTTTTCAGACAATGATGGTTCAAAAAGTATTACTATCAATCAAGTAGATGCTGCTGGTAACTCTACTTCAGTGACCAGAACTTTTATAAGAGATGAGCTCGCTCCAACAATGGCCAAGACTTCTGGAACCTCTCCTGACTTTACAAACCAGAATACGCCAAACACTTGGGGTGGGACCTGTGAAGGTGACTATACGATTTATGTAACTGGAGATGAGACCACATCCTTTAATTGTTCTTCAGGTAGTTGGACGTGGACAGCAAGTCCTAAAACATCTGATGGCACCTATACTTATAACCTTGTTCAAACTGATGCTGCAGGAAATACATCCTCACCTCCTTTATCTCTTTCTTGGGAGAGAGATGCTACTGCACCAAGCTTCAATGCTACAGCTCCTACGGCAATTGAAGTAGGTCAGACCATATCTGAAACAAAATTTACAGATAGCCTTTCTTTCTCCGGTACTTGTGAAGGAAATAACGTTATTACAATCTCAAACGCCCAATCGGATACGATCAGCTGCTCTTCTTCAAACTGGTCTTGGACCTCTCAGAACTTTACGACAGATGGAACTCGAACCTTTACCTTTACTCAAGCAGACTCTGCAGGAAATACATCAACCTTTTCTTATGCGTGGACAAGAGATTCCAATTTCCCTGCCTTATCTATCGATAATGCCAATATCAAAAATAATGGATCGACCGCTACTTTTTCTGGGTCTTGTGAGAATGGATTAACGATTACCATCACGGGAGCACAGTCTACTTCAACCACATGTAGTTCAGGCTCATGGAGCTGGACAACGGCGACAACTGCTTCTGATCTTTCCAATAATTACAACTTTGCTCAAACGAATGCTTCCTCCAATACAACAACCGTATCAGGTAGCTGGATAAGAGAAACAAATCTTCCCGTCTTAACGAGTTTTACGACTTCTCAGGCAAGTCCTTCTGGAACGAACTTTATTCCCTACTCTCTAAACGCCAATTCACAGAACGCTAATGTCTTTATAACAGATATCTGTTTAAAAGCAGATGACTCAACAACCCCAATCCTTACAGATGACTGTTGGATTGCAGTCAATTCACCAACGATTGGGATTGCAGCTGCACAGAATATCTCAATTTCAGACTACTCTTTTCTCATTGGTTGGGAACCTGCTATTTACAATATTTATGCTTGGGTAAAAGACGAGGCGGGAAATATTTCTACAAATAGTGCGACTTTAAACCAAGACCATAATGTAATGGAATATGTGCAAAGTGAACCTCCTACAATCTGGGATGTTACGGCGGCTAATTCAGATACAGCATCGATTCCTCCAACACGCGCGGATGCAACTGTACCAACGGGAACCGATGTCTATATTAGATGGAAAGTTTCTAACGCCACACCACTTGGCTCAACGGCCATAAATCTTTTCTATACACAGGATGAGTCTACCTTCACTGCTATTGCAGGTGCTCAAGGAATTGCTCCTCATACAAGTCATAGCTGTCCAAATATTACACTCGCAGCGAATGAGGGTTGTTTTAAATGGACAGGGGGATCTCCTTTGGCCACATCTTATAAAATTCGAGTCAAAGTAACGAATCAGGACGATATTAGTACTCAGCTTATCTCAAACCCTCTCAACTCAAACCAAGTAAAGATTATTGCAGGTAACACAGAAGCTGGGCTTGGAGGGGATGCGCGTACCGCTCTATTCTTTAATAAAACAGTGGGTGACTCTTCCGATATTCAAACTCTTGTCTTTACAGACAGCGGTAATATTTATTTTGCAGACTACAAAAGAGGAATCATTACTGTTGATCCGACAGACGGAAAACAGAAACTCTATATTCCTATGACAGGTACAAGCTCTGGTGATGGTGGACCGGCACAGAGTGCTACCCTTCGTAATCCATTAAAGCTGACCTTGGATTATCAAGGAAGACTCTTAATCTATGACTATGATCGTATTAGAAGAGTTGATTTAAATATGGATAATCCGACAATTGAAACTATTATAGGGGGAGGAAGTAGTACAGCTGATACTGTTGCCAATCCACTTGATGTAAAACTAAATCGTGCCGGAACTTGGGACTACAGAACCAATGCGATGATGTTTACCCCACTTCCAAATGGAGATATTCTCTTTAATTCGGATCGAGCAGAAAGTTTAGAAACGACAGAATATCGTTTTAGAACCTATAAAGCTGCAACTGGACAGGTTACTTCTATGTATCTCGGAGGAACCGGAGATGCTTGGCAGCCGACTCAAGATCTCTCTAAATGTCGAATTGGCTATATGTCTGTCCAATTTAACATGACCACTTCAGCAATTGAGGGAATCACAGGACACTCCTATCATCATAAGAATTTTTCAGAATGTGATATGTATACCTCAACCTCTGACTACACTTATGCTCGAGTCTATTTCGATCCTCAAAGTGGACAGGCCATCACACCACCAGATAATTCCCACCGTTGGTATCAGCATTATAATTTCACCGGTCTAGATGGAAAGAGTTATGTAACGTTAGCTCGTACATACATGAATAGAAATAATTTTGATGGAACTTACACAAGAATTATAGGTTCTGGAACTCGTGGGCAATGTGATGATGGTACATTGGCCACTGCATGTGCCATGGATATTTACGCTGTCTTTGTTAATAAGCAAGGAAAGATCTATTTTAATGACAGAGGACGAATTAGAACAGTTGATGACGATGGCAAAGTCGTTACCATATTTGGTCAGGACTATAGTTACGGTGACGGCGTAAATGCAACAAATTCACGATTTGCAGAGATTTCACGAGTAACCAGACTTAATAATGGAAATATCGTTGTCAATGATACTCGTGGTCGCTACATCAAAGAATTTGTTCCTGACGGAAATATTACTTTAATCGCTGGTAATGGAGTTATCGCCAATCAAGATACAACCACTCAAGCTAATGTCCAGGCGGTCAGAAATCCATATTGGATGGCCGTAGATAGAGTGACTGGTAATATTTATTCAGATCGCCATACTCATTACGGTCGTATGGCCATGCTTAATCGTACTACGGGATTATGGGAAGACATACTCTATAACACCAGTGGAACAGCCTACTATGATCCTACCTCTGATGGAATGGCCGGGCTTCTTATTGATACAGATGGTAGTCAGAACCGTCTTCTTCCTCTTGGATTTGCCAATGGTCTCCTCTTTGCCAGTCGAATGCGCTACAATAGTACAAATAAAAGATATGAAGACTATATGTTAAAGACTTATGACTCTAATAATAATTACACTCAAGCCCATATTCTTGGAAAAGTCGGTTTTGAAACGGCCAATGAAAGCTGTTCTGAACTGAGAACCACTCCTGTATCAGGTTCAACATGTTTCTTTGAGCATTGGGATAATTATAGAGCTATTTTCCATGACACTAATGCCAATCGCTATATTATCGCTAAAATGTATAGAGGAGCGCAAAGAAGAATTCTCGCTATAAATAGTAATGGAACCATTGAGCAAATAGGCTACACTTCACGAAATATCGATGATGGTTTTACCTATGCAAGAAGAGCCGGAACAGATTATCTTTACTATTGTCACAATAAACGTCTCTATGGACATAATATTACCACAGACACGGACTTAGGGCTGTTGGATTGGACCATGTCAAACTTCTCCTGTAGAGGAGTGGAGTTTGACTATAATCCAACCAATGACTCTATCATTTTCCCATTTGAGCAAAATGGACTCTTTGGTGTCGCTGAATACTTTCTTAATTAACTCTATCCATGTAAGTCTGTAGTGGCATGATAGATTTTATTAAAAGCAAAGAGATTTGCCCCGATCTTATACGGAATAACCCCATCTTTTTTATCGACACCTTCAATACAGTGTCTATGAATTTTCTTCATGACGTCTCTTAGACGATGGTCTACATCTTCAAGCTCAGCCTGTATATGGACTGCATTTTGACTTCTCTCAAAACCAGAAGCAGCTACGCCACCAGCATTCGTCGCTTTTCCTGGTAGGAATATGATGGAAGAGTTTTCAATCATACTTTGTGCCTCTGCACTTAAGGGCATATTGGCTCCTTCAGCAATTAAAAGAATACCATTATCTTTTAAATTCATAGCATCTTGAGCATCTATCTCGTTTTGGGTAGCACAAGGAATTGCGATATCCGCTTCCCTACTCCATGGCTTTTCCCCTTCTAAGTAAACCGCTTTACTTCCCGTATAGTTTCGAAGCCGTTCTCTTTTTTCAAACTTGAGCACTTTAAGATCATTAAGATCATCTTCAGAGATACCTTTTTCAAAATAAAGAGTTCCATCTGAATCTGATACGGTTAGAACTTTTGTATTAAATTCAATAAGCTTTTCCACGGCAAAGAGGGCAACATTACCAGAGCCGGAAACAAGTACTCTCTTGTCTTCAAATTTCATACCATGATGATTAAGAGCTTCATCTATAAAGTAAACACAACCATAACCCGTTGCTTCCTCTCTTCCGCAGCTACCACCAAAATTGGGATGCTTTCCAGTTAAGACTCCAGAAAAATTATCTGTAAGCCTTAGATATTGCCCATACATATAACCGATTTCTCTTACACCCACTCCTATATCTCCAGCAGGTATATCTATATTTGCTCCAATATATTTATAAAGTTCTTCCATATATCGCTTACAGAACCTTCTTACTTCGGCCTCACTCTTTCCCTTAGGATCAAAGTCTGCTCCTCCTTTGGCTCCTCCCATTGGAATTCCTGTTAGAGCATTTTTAAAAATTTGTTCAAACCCTAAAAATTTCAAAATACTTTCATTTACAGTGGGATGAAATCTCAATCCCCCTTTATAAGGTCCTAAAGAATTGTTAAACTGAATGCGGTATCCTCGATTAACTTGAACTCTATCTTTATCGTCGAACCATTCCACTTTAAATCTTATCGTTCGATCAGGTTCAATAAGACGTTCGAAAAATTTAGTGATTTCGTCTTTTGAGCGCTTATTATCGTACTCCAAAATATCTTTATAGATTTCGTTAACGGCCTCTTTAAATTCATTTTGATATGAGTGGTGATGGGATAATAAATCGTCTATTAAAGCGATGCTGCTCATATTTCCTCCATAGTTAGATAATATGATTCTAAAGAGATTCACCCAATTCTTCCTGAACCTAATTTATAGTAAATATGTAGAAATCTAGACTTTCGCGTTAAGGTATTAAAATCACATTAAAAATCTTACTCCATCATTCTTCGATAGGATTGCAATGCGGGTTTTGCTATAATTTTTTTATGAAGATCTCACTTATTCTATGCTTACTCTTTTTTTATAGTTGCTCTAAAAAAGAAAATACAGAATCTAATCAACAGGACACAGAACCTAGTTATTCGCTGAGTTTAACTATGGAGCGAATCAATCAGGCAGGACTTGATCCTTTCAAAGTAAATGTTGAGCTTAAGAGTAACGATAATCTTTTATCGGGCGAGGCTTCCGATATTTCTATTTCCCTTGAAAAAGGATCTAAAACTGCAATCACCGATTTGGGAAATGGACAATATTCCTTTACTGTTACTCCGACTACAACAGGTGAATATCCCGTTACCCTAACTTATAAAGATGTCTCTCTGACCCGAGTAGGCATTGTACTCGACGCTCAACTCTCAGGGACTGGTCAGCCCATGGCCGTACCTGGAGATTATGTTAATACTGAAGGCTATGAAGATGGGGCGACAATCACTTCCGATGGACAGTATCTCTTCGTTCAATATGGACCAGTATATTTTAGTGGAATTCTCAACTATAGCTCGATTTGTAGTAGTGGCTCCTACAGTGCTGGCTATGATTTGAATAACTGCGATGGTAGAACAAATAGCTCATTAGTATTCAATACGGTTGGCCCATTTGCCGACAGTAAAAGACCTTCATTTCCTACAGGAAATATTCAAAATAATAAATTACTCCATCTCAATGACTTGATTCTCGCTACAAATTTCAATGGGATTGTCTCCTTTCCTACTGTTTTCTACGGCTTTAAAAGACAAGATGATGGTACCTTTGCAGAGCCCTTTCTCTTAGCTTTCAACGATGAAAAAGGTGTTAACGGACCCTTTGGTCCCTCATTCGTTTTAAAGTCAGATGGAACCGCTGATTTTTTAATCGCATGGAATAATTACTTTGATGGAAATGCTGATGGGGGAATATCTACAGGTGAAGATGACAAACCTGATATCTATTATGGAAGCTTAACTCTTGGAGTGGATAAGAATTTAGGAGATGTTACCTTCAACTCGAATGACACATTCAACTCTATCACACCAACGATTAGTCCCGTGAGTTTCTCCTCTCATTCGGGAGTCCAAGGAAATCCTCATGCAACCACTGACCAGTCCGGGAATATAATTGCGATTTGGACTGATGATGAACAAGTTAGTCACGACCTCTCCGTCTACCGCCTGAGCGCTGGTAGCTTTCCTAATGGAACTTGGGTTCGTGATACCCTTCCGAGTAAAATTTCTACAGGAGCAGAAGAAAATCAACCATTCTTTACTGGTTCAAGACTTTATTTTAGAAGGGGAACAAATATTGTCTATCACGATTACACGCCTAATTCAGGCTCATGCTCATCAACTTATACACATAATGATTGCTGGGGTTCAGAAGTAAAGGTTCTAGAAGCCAATGGTTCCACAGGTGTTGGTGAAATCTTCACTGTTGGTGAGCCCACCCTAGCTCAGTACAATGGGAAAACCTACCTCTACTTCGTCTATGTTATGAGAAGAAATAACTTAACGGTTTCTCTCAATGACTATAATATTAATGTTGGCTTTGTAGAAATTCAGTAGCAATGCTCATAATCATCGAATACAAAATCTTCAGGCCAAGTATTCATATCATATAAATCAAACTCAACACTCTGGCAGTCTGCTAGCTCAGGATCCGTATCAGATCCCTCCCCTTCACTATCATCTTGATAATCTTCTGTAATCTCTTCTTCTTGATCAGGGAAGTCATCATTTCTATATGATATTCCACCCCATTTAAGAACGGGCTTCAAAAGACAATCGCCATTACCTTGAAGCACGACAGATTTTTGAGCATCGAAATCAACAACAAGAGAATAGCTATATCCTTTTCGAATACTAAATTCAGGATTCACCATCTTTAAACCTGTTTTTTGTTGTGAAGGAGTTTTTAGATCGCAAGTGGTGTCATTTTCATATAATAAATAATTACCAAAATCCTCAAGAACAAGTCTTATCTGACTAACTTTAATGCCTTCCGGAAGATTTAGATCGGATATAGGTAACATAATACCATTTTGCAATTTTAAAAGATCAACTTGTCCAAGTCCCTCGGCTATTTTTACTTCAACTCTTTTTGAAGATGTCCCTCCAATCTTTAATAAGACTTCCTTAATGGTTACATTAACTTCTTTGAGACTTTGGTGAGGAGCGTCCGTTAAGCTAACATGAAAATTATTTCCATTTTGAGAATATCGACTTAGAAAATCCCGATGACTCTCTTCTTCCATTTTTGCCTCTTTATTTGAGACACATGAACTTAAAGAAATAAATACAAGAAAAATACTTAGGTTATACTTCATCCTAAATCTCCTAACTAACCAAGATTGTCACTTAGGTTATCATTTCAATATAGAGAAAAAGGTAAAGTAAAAAAAACTCTAAATTCCAGTAACTTATGTCACTACACGACATTTCATTTTATAGGTAAAAGTGCCTATAAAATAAGCTTAAATCCATCTTCTTACATTAGATTTATAAAGAGAGTAATCTGATCCAAATTTTTCTGTTAAAGCTTCTTCCTCTGGTAAAATCTGAAACTTGTTCATATATAAGACAAAAACTAAGCAATATATAACTGAAATATAACTCTCGACGTAGAAACAAACCGAAATTAGAAAAAATAGCATTCCTAAATACATTGGATTTCTTGTGTATTTATATACTCCCCCTTTCACTATTGAACTGGACTTTAACGGATCTCTAGGGTCCACCGTTGTCCTACTTTTTCTAAACTCAACTACCCCGGAGATACAAAAAAAAAGAAATAGTAAAAAAAATAGACTACTTAAAACTAAAGAATATAAGTTAATACTCGATTGATTGTTAATGAGATAAGATGTACCTATAATAAAAAGTGAACACAGCAAGACTTGTATAATAGGTGGGACTTTTAACTCTAAACTTTTTAACATGTTAATTCCTATTTATTTTTCATTTAAAGAGGTTAAATCATTTTTAAAAACTTTCAAATCATATTCTTTGATGGACATTGTAATTTATGTAATACATTCATAGATTTTATTATTCGATATAATCAAAAAGCTTCTTTTAAAGTAGCTTCCCTGCAAGGAATAACAGCTCAAGAAGAACTACCTCAGGCCATGTATCAAAATCTTTCCACTGTCGTTCTCTTAGATAGAAATGAAAGAATATACACTCACACCGATGCAGTTATTCGTATCGTCTCTCAACTGAGACCCATTTTTAAAATTTTTCTTATCTTTCTTATCTTACCAAGGTTTTTAAGAGATCCACTCTATCGAGGGATAGCAAAATATAGATATAAGTTTTTTGGAAAAAGAGAAACTTGTAGACTTCCTACTAAAGAAGAAAGGGAGTATTTCCTACCTTAGTTTTAATAGGCATACTCTCCTCCAATTTCAATAGCCTTTTTATAACTCTCCATTTCCTTTATTTTCTTAATGAATTTTTTGATTTCTGTATAAGAGGCTAAATCAAACCTCCCGGCTTGAGCAGCTTCCAACGGAAATGACATCATCATATCTACCGCACTTAATTGGGAACCCAAAAAGAAATCTCTGCCCTTAAGATTTTCTTCTACATAATCCATGGCATGGGTAAGAGTGTGATCAAGATAGGCTTTATTAATACCAGTAAAAATGAGCTTCGCCACTGGTCTAATAAAGAAAGGCACTTTTTCTTCAGTCTTGGCAAAAAGAAGTTTAATCACAAGTGGCCACATTAGAGACCCCTCAGCAAAGTGCATCCAAAAGAGATAATCTTTATATTCCTTATCAGTTGGTCTTGGATGGAACCTATGATCTGAATCAAAACGGCTCAAAAGATATTGAAAAATAGCACCACTTTCAGGTAAGACTTCACCTTCAATCTCAAGAATAGGCGATTTCCCCAAAGAGCAAACCTCTAATAACTCCTTGGGAGCTAAGCCTGTTTTAGGGTCTCTTTCATAACGTTTTACTTCATACTCTAAGCCCAGAGATTCTAATAACCAGATAACTCTTTGAGATCTTGAATTTTCAAGGTGATGGAGTTTAATCATATTACCTTCTTTTTGTAATCTATCTTATTTGGATTTATTTTTTCTTTGAAGATTCAAAAGTAACTTCTTGGGAAAACCTTTTTCCTTAAGACCATTTATAACTTGAGTAAGAACTTTTTCAAAGAAAGAATTTCTATGTCTTACATTTAGTGCAGGATGAAGACCTACTTCATGAAGTCGATCTGGTAACATTCTCATTTTCTGAGTTTGAGGATTATAAAGCGGAAAGCCTTCCAAATCAGGAACGAGAAAATAATCAATCCTCCCTAAATCAAGCATCGTCCTCAACTGATTAAAACTCTTAGCCTCTACACATTTATGCTTACTCGAAATAAGTAAGGCTGCAAGTTCACCTCTTACATACCCACAAGTTTTTAATTTATCTAGTTCAGAAAATTTCTGATAGGGACTATCCTTTAGTACAAAAGCCCTATTTGCATAATTTCCAATCGAAGTTGGTAAAGGATAAATATTAGAGAATTCGGGATTATCACCCTTAAAAAGTTCTGGAATTCGCCCTACATCTCCATCAATTTCACCTTTATTAACTTCATACAGGGACCTTAATTGAGGAAGGCCAATAAGAACAATCTTCATTTTATGAGAAAGAAGTCCCTGATTTACTAATTCAATATATTTATCAGCTATAAATCCTGTAATCTTCTCTTCAGGCTTTGAAAACTTATAAACTTGTAGCTCATCAATTTCTTTAGCTATAAGAGAAAAAGATATGAGAAACATCAAAGTAGGTAAGAGGAAAAATTTTATATTCATAATGGAATTTTAACATCTGTACTAATCAAATTAATAGAAAATAAATATTTATATTTCTTCATTTATTCTTAACACTAACCTATAATTATTGAATGAAACTCGATCAATCTGTATTTGATACTTCCTCACTCGAAGAAGAGGAGAAATTTGAACTCTATCGTCAAAATATTGGTGGTGTTTTCAATATTGAGATTGAAAAAGAAAAGATAAAAAAACTAGATGCAAATCTCAAAAGCTACTTCTTAGATGAAGTCATTCTTGTCGACTGTTCAACAATTGGCCAAGTTTTTTACAGAGATAAAAAGAAAATAATCTGTGATGAACTTGATCATTTCATTGTACAAATATTTCTATCCGGGCAGACGATTGGTCTCGATTCCCACCATGGAAAAGGAGGAACAGAAGACTCTCTTTTCTTCATCGATATGGAAAGACCTTGGAAGGCCTATAATCCGGACTTCAGAAACTTAAGTTTAATCATCCCCCGCTCTTTATTAGATCAAAGAATCACAGGAATTAACCAACTTCATGGATTCTCCTTCCCAATCAATCAGAATCCTTATGCAAAACTTTTCAAAGACTTTATTTTAGGTATTTTCAGGGATATTAACTTCTTTGAAAAAGAATCAGCACATATACTTTCTAAAAATAGTATCGAGCTCCTTTTATCGGCACTTCAATTTCATAATCCGCAAAAATTTAAGACCAATCAAAAGCTCAATCTCTTAGGAATTAAGGTCAAAGAATATATTAAATCAAATATCTGCGATCCTGGTCTCACGATTCAAGATATTGCCTCAGCATTCAATATTTCAAGGGCCAACCTCTATCGCATATTTCCAGAAGAGGATGGAGGTATCAATCAATTCATCAAGAATAGACGCCTTAATCTTGCTTATAAAAAATTACTCTATGAATCTGGTCATAAACAGATCTCACAAATTGCCTATGAATGTGGTTTCACGCGAAATACGACCTTCTCTCGAGCATTCAAGGAAAAATTTGGAGTTTCTCCCAACACTATCACCATTTCTGGCCAAAGTTCACCACAACGAGAGAAAGAATTTGAACGCTATCTATGGCATGAATGGCTTAAACAGACTCCTTTAAAAGGAATGAATTCAGATTGAAGTTTACTGGCTTATAAAGTATTGAACGCAGACTGAAAAACGGAGACGATTCCCTGTCCAGGAAAAGAATAATCTCCAGTATGAAAGATATTTTTCTTTCTATATTGATTCGGTAAGAGACGAGTTAAAGACCAAAGAGAATTGTGAACCAGTCCCCCAACCTCTCCTTCAGGCCGTGAAGTGTAGAATTCAAATGTTTTTGGAGTCCCCACGCTATCAAATTTTATTTCCTCTATACCATACTGTGAGAATGCTTCCTTAAATTTTGAAGTAACAAGCTCTTCAAACTTGTTCTTTTTATTGTAGTAGGTCTCATCTTTATTTGACTCAGAGAAGTCTTTTTTATCAATATGGGTTGAAACAGTGATCATTTGATAGTCGCTCTTTCTTAAATTGTCTTCAGTATGGGAAAGAGAAAAAAATAAGGAGCCCTTTTTCGTATGGACCTGATGATAGCACCCTTGTATAGGCTCTTTTGTTTTTACTGCAAAATAGGCCGTTAACGCCCCCCAAATCTCATCGTTCTCTTGCTCTATACTAAAGCCAGATTTATAGATTTTGTTAAATTGCTCTGGAGAAATATTAAGAATGAGATGATGAGCTTTGTAGACTTCCTTTTTAGATTCTACGACAAATGCATTTTGATGCTCACTGATAAAAAGACAAGGATTTCTGAAGTCTATACTACCACCATATTCTAGAATCTTTTTTTCAAGACTTTTACATAATCCATACATTCCACCGTCTATTGCGTAGGTGTCGAGTGGATAAAGAAATCCAAGTATCCCCATAAAAGCAGGGCAAGTTTTCGAAGTTTGTTGAGTACTAATCATAAGAATTTGGTCAAGACAACGGATAAAGTCTTCATTCTCTCTAGCTTTCTTTGGAAGAAAGTCGAAGAAAGATTTAAAGAAAATCTGAGGCTTTAACGCAAGAGAAAGACTCCCTCCAGTTAAAAGTTTAAAAAGATGATCTGCCGAGAGCATCTGTATAGGACGAGCTGCTTGCAATGAGTACCAAAGCTTCTCTTCAATAATGAGCCATTCTTGGACTTCTTTACTTAAGTCTAAATTGAACTCATTTCTAATTTCGTTAATTAATTTTGTAAGATCCTTATGAAACGTGAAAATCGAATTTTTTCTATGTATGATCATTCCCGGATCACAGGGAAAGAGTCTGACATCTAGATCAAGCTCTTCAATAAGACGCTGAGTAGGTCTTCCTTTTTTCAATCCACTTAAGGTCGTTGCACCAGCATCATAGATGCCTTCTCTTCTTTTAAAATATCCAGCACAACCACCTGATGAGTAGTGAGACTCAAGAACTTTGACACTCTTCCCTCGTTTTGCCCAAAGAGCAGCAGTGGCCATTCCCCCCATACCGGCACCAATAACAAGAGCATCAAATTCTTTCATGTGAACTCGTCCTTTTTTATCCTCTTTAATTTATTAGTGAGCAGAGGGTTTGTAAGAAATATCAATATTTTCGAAATCTTTACCCGAATGCCTTTCACGAATAATTTGATTTTCATTTCCCCATGTTTTATTAACCAGTCTTCCTTTTAGAACACCTTCTCTTTTTAAAAGTTGATCGGCCCAACGTATGACATGTTTATATTCTTTAGCCTGTAAAAATTCGAAAGCATCATAGAGCTCCCCTTTAACAAGCATTCCATACCAAGGAAAGATCGCAATATCTGCAATACTATAATTTGAGCCCGCTATATATTCGTTCTTCTCAAGTTGTTGATCTAATACGTCTAACTGTCGCTTGGCCTCCATCGTAAATCGATCAATCGGATACTTCATTTTCTCTGGTGCATAAGCATAGAAATGTCCAAATCCACCACCTAAATAAGGAGCACTACCCATTTGCCAAAAGAGCCAATTTAAAACTTCCGTTCTCTCAGGAGTATTTTCAGGTAGTAAAATTTTAAATTTTTCAGCGAGATGAAGAAGAATAGAAGCCGATTCAAAAACCCTAATCGGTTTATCATTGCTATAATCAAGCAGTGCAGGAATTTTAGAGTTTGGATTTATCGCGACAAACCCTGATGAAAATTGATCTTGCTCAGTAATATTGATTAAGTGAGCATCATATTCAGCTTCCTTTATGCCGGCAGCAAGAAGCTCTTCAAACATAATTGTAACTTTAACTCCATTAGGAGTCCCTAGAGAGTAGAGCTGAAAAGGATGCTCGCCACGGGGCAACTCTTTTTCAAATCGAGCACCGGCTGTGGGTTTATTTATAGAGGCGAACTTTCCTCCATTTTCTTCATCCATTTTCCAAACTTTTGGTGGTTTGTAGCTCATCTTATCTCCTTAAGGTTAATTTGTTTAATCATAGGCTTTGGAAGGTTTCCAAGCAATTAAATTGTTCTATACAATAACGTTGTTGAATATTTTGACGATCAAATGAAGCCCTGATTAAATAATTTAAACTTTTAAAAGGATTAGATATGAGTTCAGAATTAGCTCCCCATGATGTGACGGTTGAGGAATATAAAGGTAATAAAATTCTTAAAATTTATAAGATTGATGATGAAGGAAATGAACTTGAGAAATATGGAACGATTGTTAGCTTCGGCCTCACTAAGGCCAAATATATCCTCGAGCATATTGATGATATAAAGAAGTTTGTTGAAACATATTCGAAAGAATAAAAAAAAGCCGAGATCTAAGTCTCGGCCTTTATTAGTTTTGATTTTATAAGCTATCCATATCTTGGATCGCATCTTTTACATCTTTATAGACTGGCAGCCAAGGTCTAAAGGCATTCTTTACAATTTCTTTATCTCCAGGAAGGACTCTTTTCTTATCGTAGAACCTATCTTTAAACTCTGGAAAGTGATTGATGATGACATCAGACATGGTTGTTTTCTGAACATGATCAATTCCTTTTTTTGTATAGTACTCACTTGTGAAGTAATCAGAAAAGAATGGATCGGCCATTAATCTTCTAGAGGCCATGACTGCAAAAATATAAAAAGGAGTGTTTCCAAACGCATAGCCTGGATAGCGATCTGCTTCAGCTAATGTTCCGATGAGAAGATCAACGTTTTCAATATCCCCATCGTATACTTCACTTAGAATTTTTTGATCTTCCTTATTAGGAGTTAATTCTTCAAATGATTCGATTTCAGGCAAGTGAAGCTTTCTTCTAAATTCATTATACTTTGGAATTCCTCTTTCTCTATCTCTGAAAATATCGACTGCTCCCATATCCATTTCGATAGAGTCACCATGACCTTTACCTGTATTTCTTTCAGCAACAAATTTACTCATCCAAGTGGGATAATTGTGCAGAGTCATTGCTCCAGGAAAAGATGTACCAAAAGAATTTAGCCAGGTCGCAGAGCCGTACTTAGACATGGTATCTTTGGCCGAGCGAAAAATCATATCTTTTGTAGATACTTTCTCTCCAGCTTTATTTGTTTTGCTATCTCTAATCGTAACGGCATCTGGAACAAGTGGATGCATTCTATAAACGGCTACAAATTCCTCTGTTAAAGTAAAGGGTACTGAATACAGATCTAGAGTTTTCTTACCTACAAGTCCAGAGATGAGATGTTTTATACTTCCATCAACTCGGGCCCTTAAAGTTGGAATGCTTATCCCAGTGACCTCTTTCATACCGAACCAGTTACTTCTCATTCCAATATGAAGCATTTCATTATCGAGTAGAGCTGGCGTCCATTCTACTGTATGGATCTTGGCCATCAACGCCGAGTTAATCATTCTTGCTTTTTCAAAAAGTTCTTCAGCACATTCTGATTTGGAAGTCCTTCTTCCATTTTCAACGCAAATATCTTTCCCAATTGATGGTTTAAGAACTTTATCCACAATGCGATTATGCTCTAGGTGAAAAAGTGTATGAATGAGCTCTAAACCCGTCCACCAGTTATCATGAAAACCTGTGATCGGTAGACCTTGTTCATCGTAGCGAAGTTTTCTATTGGCCACATCAACTGCAATCTTCCCATCTTCAATTAATTTTCCAGTATTCTTACCATTTCTCCAAACACTTCTTACTTTACGAATTGTTTCAGGATCACTTCCATATATTTGAGAAGCATCCCACCAATGAGTCACTCTATTTCTAAAGGTTTGATCGTAGCCATGGGCGTGTACAGAAGCTTCTTTTTCAGATTCTGTTTGGGTCGCAGGAAGCTTCATTCCATGAGCATGATGAGGATTCGACTTATGAGCAGAAATATCATAGTGTTTCTTTTTAGAGTTTTTACCATGTGTAAACCAGTCATGATTCATCGCCTGTAACCAAGCTGTTGCAAGCACGTTAATAACTGGAGCATCAACTTGTTTTCCTTCTCTTGCTAAAAGCTTTTGACTTACTTCAAGAGGGTTCGGTTTCATTAGATCTTCTTTTAGAGCTTTATTTGTCGTATCACTTTTAAAGTTACGACCAAATCTTTCCCCATTAGCGCCCATTCTTAGCATTTGAGTTAGGTTCTTGTCTTTATCTGTTAAATGTTCTTCATTTCCATGAAAGTAACACTCTCCATAAGCTGTTCTGTGTACTCTCTTCATAATAGTGGCACAATCAATTTTCTCATTGGGACTTACACCAGTATCATATAGATTTTCTTCAAAGAGTTGTTGTCTTCTTCCAGATAACTCAAATGAGTAATCACGATTCTTCTTAGATCCAACAGCTCCAAGAAACTTAAATTTATTCTTTCGCCCTGAATAACCATCGTATTCAAATTTACTCCAATCCTTCCCCCGATGTTTCCAATAATCTTCTTTTGCCTGAGCTTCTGAACGATCTTTTGTCGAGGATGGATTTCTAGAGGCATCGTCATGAGTACTACATCCAACTGCAGTTAGGGCCAATAATAAAGTTAGTTTCTTATTCAATTTCACTGTCACCTTCCTTGGTAATAAAAGTCCCACTAGTATCTTAACAAATACATTCTTTTTATGGAGCCTAGAGAAAAATGCCCAATATGGCCCTTATTGGATCGATTGAGATGAGATTTAAACGACTTAGATAATTCAGACTAATAAAGTCACTTATCTTTCATAAAATTCTATAACAAATTGGGTATTTTTTGAGTTTTCATTATAGCTAATTTCGTGTCGATAACGCCTGAGGGATTCTCTAGCCGAATAGAGTCCAAGGCCTGCACCACTATGATCGGTGATCCCCTTAGTTGAAAAACTCTCAGTGAATAGTTTCTCTCTATAATCTTCTTGAATACCTTCACCAGAGTCGGTAACCATGGCCTTGATTTGGTCTTCAACCTTTATAAATGCTATCTCAATCCAAGCATCTTTAGCTTTGCTTACTTCTATGGCTTCGACAGAATTATTGATTAAATTGGAAAAGACTCTTAATAACTCACTTTCAATACCATAGACCTCTTCATCTAAAGGACTGATGATTAATTCTATTTCCTGTGAAAGGCATTGATAGCGATTGATTAAATCAATTTTTTTACACAAATTAGGAATGGAAATTTTCTGAGCTCGTGAATCTTGTTTCTTCACAATTTCTCTAAAGGACTTCAAAATATCAATTACAAGATTAACTTTATTTTTTAAACCATCACGATCTTCTTCATTTAAAGAAGATGCTCGTGAGACTTGGTGCTTCAAACTAGAAATAGGATTCATCATGTCGTGAATAAAACTTCTCAATAAGTAGGATTGTTCATTTTGTTGAGACGAAGACACAAGAGAAGCTATTTCATTATTCATTTGAGAATTCTTAACGAACGAGTTGTAAGCTAATTCAACCGCCAGAACTAAGTCTATCGCTTTCACTGGCTTACTTAAAAATCCATTGGGATTTAAAGCTTTTGCCTCATCTATGAATTCTTTAGTTGTATTTCCACTTACGAGCACAATAGCAGTATTGGAACTTTCCTGAATCTTTTTGGCGACATGAAATCCATTCTTCTCTTCCCCCAAATTAATGTCGAGTAGAACGATATTAGGATTGTTCTTTTGAAAGGAATCGAGTGCTTCAGAATAATTTCTTGCAACAGATAGAACTTCATGTCCCTCATCTTCGAGGACACCCTTAATATATTCTGCAATAATCAGCTCATCTTCTACGATTAGGACTCTCATCGCTTTAATCCTTATTAGGAACTAGAGAAAGTCTAGCTCCATTATTAAACTCAAAGTGAACAGATGAATTCAATTGGAGGGCGAGGATATCGATAATTCTTCTTCCCATCCCACCTGTTTCTTTTATACTCTCGGGAAGATCTCCCTCCATACCATTATCGAAAAAATCAGCAACAATCCCTTTATTTGTGAAATAAATTTTTGCTCCGACAATTAATTCATCTTTTACTTTAGCATATTTAATAGAGTTAACGAGGAACTCAGAAAAGATTAAACCTAAAGGGATAAGTTCTTTTGAAGATATATATAAATCATCAGATATTTCAAACTGAGACTTCATATTGACCTGTTGATTTAAGCCTCGATGTTGTTCAAATAACTTAATAAAATATCTTAACAAATTCACTTTCTGCTGCAGCCCAACTTCTTGCTCATTATCGTAGATTGTAGAAATTGAATATATTTTCGATACTAAAGTATTGAGAACAGAAACAATATCTTCCTGTGCTCTACTCTCACCTTTTATATATTCACGCTTCATTATTTCAGCTAATCCTATTAAAAGAGATAAATTATTTTTAATTCTATGGTGTATTTCTGCTTTTGAATTATTATCGATGAGTTTACTTCTATCTGTTAGAACGACCACCCCATACTTCGTATCATTGATTACATTTTCCACGCTAACTGTAACACTCATTTCAAATATACTTTCTTCCCCAGTTTCTTGATTGGTAAATCTTTTAACAAATGTCAGAGGCTGATTAATATATTTACTTGAAGCTAAATCTTTAAGTTTCATTTTATCTGATAAAAGAAAGTCAAACCATTCCTCTTCAATTCTTCCTGATCGATCAGAATATTGACTCCAAAATTTATCTGCAGCAGCATTATTAAATCGAAATTGCTTGCCGCCCTTAACTACAAAGATAGGAGTTTTAATTTGGTTAAATACCTCACGCATGAATAAGCGATTAACCTCATCATAGCGATGAACTTTAAAGAACTCATAAAACATTGCACTAAATAGAAAAGCAATCAAGAGAAAAGCCCAGAGCCCAAAAATCAGAATGCGTTTTTCCTTAGCCTCTACTGACTTTTCAATATTCTGAATAATAAAATGGTGTAGTTTTGAAGAGGCCCTATGAAGTGACTCTAAAGCAATCGAGTCATCGACAAAGACAACCTTGTCTATAGCTTCGCTACTCTTTCCTCTTTCGATCAAAGATTTTGCTGTCTCTAATTTCTGACGATATATATCTAGTGTTTCTTCGATTTTTGCTATTTCTATTTTTGCTGTTAAATCGTTATGCTTTTTTAACACCTCAAGGTCAATTTTTAACTTATGGTAATTTGAATCAGCATCTTGATAATATCGTTGGTCCTTTCTGATTACATAATTCTTAAAGTTATGGATAAATCCCCCATAACCTAAATTAAAAATCACGCTATCGATAGCATCCTCTTCCTTCATTAGAGAATTAATTTCTAGAAAAGGTTTTCTCGCTTCTAAAAGTTTATCTATTGCTTGATAGCAAAGTAGAAGAGTAACGATTAAGGTTACAAACGTTGATCTTGTAAATTTATTTCTATAGCTAACTGTTGTCACGAAGGATTAATACTCCACCAAAAAGAATTCCTACAAAAGGTATAATAGCAATGAGTTCGGGATATTTCTGCAAGAAAAAGATCTCACCGATAGCCGTAATTATTGGTTGTAAGTAGGCGAAAAAAGTAACTTTCGAAACATTTAATTTCTTAAGGGTCCAAAGATTTAAATAATAGACTACAGATGTAGACATTATCGTTTCAAATAGAATAAGTAAGAATTCTTTTTTTCCTCTTTGAAGATAAATTAAAACATCCAACATTTCTTCTCTCGCGACAAAGAGCATCAAGCTTCCACCAAAGAGTAACATTAGCCCTGTAATCATCTCGAAAGCAATATCACCATTCATTACTTTCTTTCCTAAAACAAATGCAGCACAAAAGGAAACAACATTCAAAAAGATATAGAGGTTACCCATATTCAAAAAATTATGTACTGATCCAGTGTCTCCTGATCCATTAAAAACAAGATAAGTTACGCAACTAAAAGAAATGGCCACACCTAAGCTTTTTTTCAACCCGCCCCGCTCAACACCAGCAAAGAAAGCGAAAATAAAAGAGACAACAGGAATAGTATTCGAGATAAGTGCACCATTGAGAGCACTTGAAAGCTTTAATCCATTCATAAAGAATATTTGATTAATGAAGAAACCGAGAAATCCCATAATCAATATAGAAACAATATTACTTCGTATGTGAGAAACGACTATTTTCTTACGAAACATTAATAAAATCAGTAAGCCACCAACAATTCCACGAAAGGATGAAAGTGCGTACGGAGTGATACCTGCGGACATAACTTCTTTAGCTGCTATATAATGGAAAGAAAAAATAAGTGCGACTAAGGCACAGCCCATATAGGCCAACAGATTTCTTTTTTTGTCGTCTTGCAAGCTATCCTCTCTTTTGCTCTTTTAATTGCTTCTTTAAGTAATCTGTGAAAAGAGCAATTTTTTGATCCATATAATCAACATCTTGATGGATTAAGTAGAGATAGGAAGTAAGGGTAAAATCATCAACAACGACAAGCTCTTTCTGCTCGATTTCTTTCTCTACTGATACTTTTGGCAAAACAGCATAGAAAGGGTGTTCTTTTAATAAATTAACCATCGACCTATGAGAGTTAACAGTAAATTCAATATTTAATTTCTTTGTTTTTGTGTGAGGTGCATTCTCTTGTAAAAAACTTTGGAGTAATGGATCGTCTTTTCGATAGGCAACATAAGATAGTTCTCTCAAATTAACTTTACCCACTGGACGATTTTCGTTGCGGGTAACCAAGACTATCTCTTCTCTTAGTACTTTATAGCAACGAATATTTTCTCTGATAACTTCTTGAGCAACAATACCTACTTCTACTTGTCCACTTTTTACTTTATCAACAATCTCGTGACCTTTGAGTAATTGAAAATCTATAGAGATATTCGAATGATTTTTTTTAAACTGACTTATTAAAGGAATAAGTAGCTTCTCCCCTACTTCCTGTAGGGAAGCAATATGTAATTTACCTCTAATATTTTCTTGATCATCAAGTATGGTGGTAACACGATCACAAAGCTCGCAATATAAAGGATACAAATTCTCATAAACTTCAGCTCCGAAAGGAGTTAGACTCACTTTTTGGCGCGTTCTAATAAAGAGTTGTCTTTCAAAATAGACTTCTAAGCTTTTAACTTGTTTGCTCACAGCAGGTTGAGCAATCCCCAACTCCTTAGAAGTTGTACTAAAACTTAGGGTGTGAGCGACAGAAAAAAAGCACTCAAGATGATTAAAATTTAAAGATTGCCTCATAAATAAAATTATAGGCGATGGCCTTAGTCAGTACCACACGATAAATTTAGCCTACCTACATTTTGGCTTGTCTTTAACAGCTTGATAATCGTTCTTATATTTGGGAACGAGTTTGGATAAAGCTGCAATTCTTGAGTCCGGTGAGGGGTGAGTCGAAAGAAACTCAGGCTGGCCACCAGCACCGGCAGTCTTCATGACTTTCCATAATTGTGGAGCTCCAGCGGGGTCAAATCCAGCTGATGCCATGTATTTGATTCCTAATTCGTCAGCCTCAGACTCTTGCTTACGGGAGAATGGTAATAACACTCCAAACTGGGCTCCCACTCCTAAAGCACCCACAATTAGGCCATCAGTTGTGGAATCATTGCCTAAGGCCAATTGGGTGGCCACTAAGCCTCCCTGGACAATTAGATTTTGCGAGACTCTCTCATTTCCATGATTGGCCAAAACATGACCTATTTCGTGCCCTATAACAGCGGCCAATTGATCTTGATTCTTAGCAAGCTTAATCATTCCAGTGTGAACACCTACATTCTTTCCCGGGAGAGCAAATGCATTTGGACTCTCATCGACAAATACTTTTACTTCCCATTCGTCAGGCTTTTCGCCCATGGCCCTGAGAACTCTGGTGGTAATACAAGATACATATTGAATGTCTTCTTTATTGTTAGAAACTTTTCCCTGCTTTTTAAGTTGCTCAAAGCTTTCATCTCCCATCGAACTCATTTGCGAGCTCCCCATAAGCTTGAGTTGCCTGCGTCCCGTAGGTGTTGTGGCACAAGCAGCGAGGACTATCATGATGAGAAAGAAGGGTATAAAGTTAATAGAACACGTGTACTTTTTAATTCTTAGTTGAGTTTTCATAGATAGAGACTAAAACTGGATTTTCTGCAATTCAAGCCTAAACAGTTAGAAAAACAAATATTTATCATTTAAATCCTGTATTTTTTCCCGTGCAATTTCTGACAATTTTAATCAAATTCTAACAATCCCCAACATTAATTGACGAAAACGCTGGGTTTTAGTTCTATGGTAACAATTAATTTTTTTGGATTAGGAAAGATCCCCCACACAACAATAAAGTAAACAGGGAAACAAAGGGAAACCAATGAAATCGATCATAAATAAATTCTACATGGCCCTAGCACTTACTGCCTTAAGCGCAGTATCTGTATCGGCTAATAACTACTTTGATAAAGAAGAAGAGTGTCTAAAGGTATCAGATATTCAAGCTATCGAAGGACACTTTCAACAATTTCAAAACTTCACGAATACTAATAAAGCAGAAGTTTGTCGTGATGAAGTTGGAGAAAAATGGTTTGAAGTTGTAAGAAGTACTCTTGCTATGCAAAGACTAACGGTTACGGATCAACTTCAAAGAGATGAGAATGACGATCTTACTCTAAGACCAGTTGGAGATAAGGACTGGTGGACTTATTACACTCAAAGGGCCAACCAATTTGTAATTGAACCTTCAAGATGTAATGCCAACGAAAATATTGTAGCTTTTGTATTCCCATTTTTCAGAGGTTCAATCAATCTTTGTCCTCGTTTCTTTGAAATGGATCCTGCAAGCCAAATTGAAGTACTCATGCATGAAGTCAGACACTTTGATGGACATGCTCACGTAACTTGTACACAAGGTAATGAGCAAGGTGCACGTGGTGCTTGTGATCAGCAAATCAAAAGTGGTGGATCTTATGCCGTTAGTGTTCAAGCTAATGTTGAGCTCTCTTACGTAGATCAGCTTAATTACGGTGATAGAGTTTTAGCAGAAGCTGGAGCGATCTATTCAATTAACAATAAGTTTAACTCATTACCTACCGTTAAATCTGAAGATTATATCTATGCATCTAATAAAGATGGTGAAGTTTGGAGAATGCCTAAGGGAAAAGTTTCTCAAGCTGAACTTGTAACAACACTTAAAGATGCAGCTGCAATTTACGGAAACGGTAGTCAATTCACAGTATTCCCACTCAATACACAAGCTGATGCATTTAGAACATCTAAGAGTTTTATTACACGTGCGAAATCAATTGGTGCCTACGCAAATATGTATAATGCATCTTCTCAAAGAGAAAGATCAGAGTACGGACCGATTAGCTACTACGGTGTAGGAGCTATTGTTAAATCAAATGAGCTCCATACATTCTGTGGAACTCAAGCCACTTCTATGACAGCTAAGGAATTTAACGAAGGTTCAATTAAAGCGCTTCCGATCCTTAAAAATGATAAAGGTGAAGACCATATGTTTATTCTCTCTGACTCTGGAGAGATGTTTGACTTCACATGTAACGATCAAAATGGAAGACTCAGTGTTGTTCCTACACAAAAGACTTTTCCTACTGATGTAGCAACTGCTTTTGCTTTTGATCAAAAAACAGCTTATATCGTTACAACATCAGGAAGCCTAATGAGCTATGATCTTCAAAATGAAACTTACACAAGTGAGTTATCAACTGATCAAAATTGGATTAGTGCTACACCTCTGAAAGTGTATAATGTTTTTGATAACGACCTTAAGTAATTACTAGATTTAGTTTTCATCTAACTTAAAAAGATAAAGTTTAAAATATGCCTAAAAGAATAAGAATCCTTCTCACTGTTAGTTTACTTATTCTTTTAGGCTTTTTTATTTTTAAATATTTTTCTTCTCCCACAAATTCACTAAGAGAATCTAGAGACCAAGTCGACGCTCATTCTCACGAAGATCAAGAAACTGAACAACGTCATAAAAAAGTAGCTCAAAAAAATACACAAAGCTCTTCAAAGACTAATTCTGATAGTCAAAAAAGCCTATCTAAAGAGCTTGAAGATCCCAAGCGCAATATCATCGAAAGGGTTTATCAAGTTAAAGATCTTAAGATTGATTCCTCAAGTGAAGGATTGGCCAATGCCGAGGAACTCGTCGTCTTCATTAATTCTGAAAACCCATATCTCAACGATCCTGAAGCAAGAGAGCCCCATTCCTTTAAGGCCAACCAGCTTAAAAGAGAGGCTTCCTTAAGAGTTTTTTCAATAAAAAGGCTTTCACAGGAGCTGTCTGGGAAAAATCTTTACTCAAAACTGAATTCTATTATTTCAGGTAGCCAAGACCAGGCCATTGTTAATATTGCTAAACAAGTTCTCTCTCACAAAAAAAATGGAGAGGATTATTTTGAAAATGTTAAGAATGCTATAAAGACAATGCCCTCCCCTATTCCAACAAAAGAGGAGCATGAAGGGCATAAGCACTAATTCCTCTAGCCCGTCGTCAGCATCCCACAAGAAATCCCTGCAACAGACTTTCTCACAAGAATTTGATCATTTTTCTGATGTCCTAAAATTTGGAGGATATTCAAAGGATGAATCATAGAAGAACGTAATCGAATTGAGTCTTCTAACCATGGGGTATGCCATATAAGAGATTTTTGCTCAGAAACGGCTTTAACAAATTCAATCGCTAACTTGAATTCTTTATTAAACTCTTTAATGATCATCTCTTGTCTTTCTTTAGATAGACTACTTTTTCGTAAATAAAGTTTAAAAATATTGAATTCAGCTTTGGCCAAGGAAAAACCAAGAGTTCGGACAAATGAGCTAAAAAGTGAACTTTTCTTATAAGCCTTTTTTAGTGCATCTACTTTTTTAGAATCCTTTTTAAATTCTTCCCAGCAACTCCCGATTCCCCACCATGAGGGAAAGAGAACTCTAGTTTGGGTCCAACATAGGATCCACGGGATGGCCCTAATTGAAGAAAAGTCTAAGGGACCTTCTTTAGTAGAACGTTTGGTTGGTCTAGAGCCAAGCTTTAAAACATTGAGATAGGAATAAGGCGTTGCTTTCTCAACCATTTCTAAGAAGAGAGGTTCTTTTAGTTTTTCAGAGTATTTTTCTTTCACTTTTACAGATAACTCATCAAGAATGGGTGCCAATTTAATAGGACCTGTTTTTCCTTTTGAAATCTGGGCATTAGACATAATTTTACTGACATTCGAAATATAAACCTCAGGTGAGGTGAAATATCTTTCAACCATTTCCCCTTGAACTGTGGCCTTATAAAGATCGAGAGATGACTTTGGCCACCAGGCGGTTTGGTCTTGGAGCTTACCTCCTCCTCTATCTACGGAGCCACCTGAACCATGGAAGAAAACAGGCACAAAGCCAGACTTAGAGATAAGTTCATCCAACTTTCTCATTGTTTTAGCAATATTTAATCGACTTGGAAAAACCCCCATCCCTTTAGAAGAGTCCGAGTATCCTAGCATTACTTCAAGTCTATTTTCCCATTTATTTGAAACCAATTTTGAGTAGGAGCCATTTTCCATTATTTTGCTAACCACTTCATCAGAGTCTTCCAATGCTTGTGCTGTTTCAAACAATGGAATCACGGGAACATCGAGTCGTCCAATATGACTCTTCTGTAACTTCACAGCGTTTTTAAAATCACCATAATTCTGGCACATACTAATGATCAAACCTTGAGCATAGTTACGAATAGAATGCTTTCCAGCGATCGCTTTTAATTTAATGAGCATTCTTGATATATTTAAAGGCTTAGGACTGACGAGAGCTTTTTCGATAACTTCACTATCTTCTCTTAACTCAATAGGAATAACGAGTGCTGGAAAAAGATCTAAGAGATCAATAATTTTATTTATACGTGGTCCATAGGCTCCTACAAACTTTTCATATTCTTTTTGAATTTTTAGAATCGACTTTTTGAGTTGATCTACTTTTTCATAGTCATTATCTTTTATTCGGCTAAGAGATTTTAACGATTTTCTTAAGGCAGATATCTTATCGCTAAATACTTTCCTTTCTAGCATCTTTACATCATCGAGAACTTCGCCCATGTAAATATCGAGAAATTTAATGAAGTAAGATCGTGAGGCTTCCAAACATTGAATCATAACCTTTTCATCGACTCCGGGATGTCCATCCTTATCACCACCAACCCATGTTCTAATTCGTATTTGGCAAGCATCTCTATTCGTTCTCAAAATAGAGTCTAAAATATCCTTTCTTAAAACAATGGAAAATAGATGATTGGCTTCATCTAGCACTTCAGGCTTCTTGTGTTTCGTCATTGGAACTAGCCAGGCCAACTTTAAATTGTGTTTAACCACGCTAAGTAGATAGTCTTCTTCGCCTGTTCCTTCTAGAATACGAACCGCAATATTCTGAATGCGATCAAAAATAACTGTATTATGAGTTGTTCTCACTTCTGTTGGATGAGCGGTTAGAACAAAAACAATTCGATTATCCGTTTTCGGCAAACTCTTATATATTCTCTTTTGCCTTATCTTATAGGTTCTATAAGCCGCTTCACAGACATTCATAAGTTCTAACATTAGTGAGAATGAAGTTACGATTTTATGCTGTGTTTCACCATCAAAGTTTTTAATCTGAGAATAGAGTTCATCGAGAGAAGCTTCCTTTGCTGAAGAGCTTAAAGATCGATAATCAGCCATAGACTTACGAATTAATTCAACTCGATTATATAGTTTAACTCCACCTTCTTCTTTTATGACTTCTCCCAAAAGAGTAATCGATTTATCAACTAAGTCTTTTAGGTCTTTAGGTAGTTTTTTGGGTGCATCAGTATGTGATAATTGATTCATAGAATATCCTCAATAAATTTTCACTTATTATGGCATGCATTTACTTTTTTGAATATGAATGTCTAAACATTAAAGAAAAGAAAACAAGGGAAATATAACACTTAATCCCGCGACTCGAACTTCTCTATTTCCTTGTTCATACTTGATAAAATTAATTTCATAGGTCGTACTTTTTCCAAACCTAATCCAGGAATTTATATATTCATTCTCAGGTCCCGAACTAAAAAAGCCTCCAGCACCGAGAACATAGTTTCTTAATCCAAAGGGGTGATGAAAAGTAATTTCTCCCCCTTGAGGAGAGATAAGTTTATTTAAATGGCCAGAAAACTCAGTTTGGTGAGTTATATATTGGGCACCAAGAAGAGCCACAATTTGAATACGATCATCATAAATGCGTGCTAAATCGTAAGCAAAATATAGACCAAAGTTATTAAATCTCTCTCGAGATTTCATGGCAAAAGAATTAAAGAATCTTAAAGAAGAATTCTGAGTTATATCGAATCTTCCATATAGAGTAATATTTCCCGTTAATCCTGAGTCTTCATTTATGACTCCATCTTTTTCTCCACGAGATAGTAGACCATAGGGACCAATACCTAAAGCCGTTTTAATGCGGTTTAATTTACGTGGTAACTTTACCTTTAGTCCCAACTTCTTCAATTCGCCTTTCTTATTTTTAAGTGTAATTGATGAGCTAGAACTACTTGTAAATGTCGTCACGTTATACTGCTTGGACTCATCGAGAGTGTAATAATTTGGGGTGACCCAGATGAGCTTAAGTTTTGGTCGTTCAGAACCAATAGTTCCCATCCTTTCTAAATCGCAAGAAACGGAAAGGTACTCATCAAAGTCAAAGATTTCTAAATGATAAGGTGTACATGTTGGATCTATATAATGATGCTTAACTTTAGGTGAAGTTAAGGCTTCCAAATAAAGACTATTCCATTTCTTTCCATCAAGATAGAAATTCAACTTATTTCTCTCAAAGAGTCTCAAGGTTAAAGAAAAACTTAGATAATTCTTTCCTTGCTTTGATTTAAGAGAAGCTGAGTAAACACGCTCATTGAAATGAATTAAGGCCTGACTTTCTTTAAGGTCATCCTGCTTTATCTGGATTAAGAGCTCAGCCTGGGGAAGGTAAAGTCCTTCCTCACTTTTCTTCCACTCAAGAGTCCCTTTTATGAAAGCTGCCTTGATGATCTTATTATCGTTTTCAAATTTTAATTTGAAATTTTTTAAATCTAAGTCTAAGTAGCTTTGACCAAATTGAACTTGACCATTTTTGAAACTTACAAATTCTCTTTTTTGAGCGAAAATCGTTCCACTCAAGATTAAAAGTGTAAACAGGATAGAAATCATCCTTACTAGCATAAGTGATCCAATTGAAGTTTTTTCTAGGTTTTTTAAGGATAAGAGAGATTGGAATATAAAAAAAGGGTGGAAATTCCACCCTCTTTTCACTTATCTTTTAAATTCTTTAATTAATATTTATATATTAGTAATTATTCCAATTTGCTCTAAGATCATCGACTGTTCCGTAATAAACGTTAACATCCATATCGTAGCGAGTTCCAGGAACATTATAAAGACAGCTTCCTGTTTTAGAACAATTAATCTCACTTGAGAATTGCCATAAGAAGTAATTTGGCCAAATTCCAGCAGGATAGTCATATACATTTGACTTGAATCTTGCGTACCAAAGTTTTGATTGTTGTAGGATTGGGTTATTTGAAACTTTTTGATTTAACTTCTTCGTTGTTGAATGATTGGCATAAACAACAGGAATACGTCCTGTCCTCTCATAAACCATCTCCATAAAAGTTACAGCTTCATCAATCGTCATGAATAAACCATTTGTCGTATCTTCAAGGTCGAGGATCATTAAGGTCTCCTCATCTCCATCGACAAGGTCTAAAAATAAATCAACCTGCTCTTGGACATCTCCTTTATAGCCTAAGTGATAAGCTCCCCAAAGATAACCTCTCTCCTTTGCAATCGCCCTTCGCTCTTTATACTTTGTATCCACACGCAGTCCAATACTTGAGCGGTGAATGACACCTACCATTCGCTCATCTTGGGCCATTTTATTCCAATCAATGGAATTGCCTTGATAGGCATCGATTACAATGGCCGTCCAATCAGACTTCCAAGGAGAATAGAAAGACTCTTCAATTGTATCTTCTGGGTTTGTATCTACGGGAGGTGGAGTCGTGTCACTTCCATCATCTGGTTCATCTACACTTCCTCCATCATCTGCATCACAGTCATTCTTCGTTTGAAGTGAATTTCCATTCGCTTTTACAGATTGGTCATCTTTTAAAGCACATGGATCTTGCACACAAGAAACAGTGGATAGAGTCATAACTAATAGAAGTGTCTTAAGTAGATTTGATGTTTTCATAATCTATTTTTCGTCACTTCTCAGAAAAACTTTATAAGTACCTAATATCTGATAAAAGCCGTCACCTTTAATAGAACCTATTCAGTTGAAATTAGAGAAACTTAATGGCGGATATCTAACCTTTAAATATAATAAGAAGAAATCTTATTCCCTTAAAAAGGTCATCGATGAACGTAAATACGAAAAAAATATTCTCTTCAGCTAAACTCTTCATTGGTCCACTTCTGTTCTTGGGGACTCTTCTCTACCCATCCTCCTTGGCCACTGATATCCAAAGCTTTCTTGCTATTTTCCTTCTCGTTATTTGGTTGTGGATTTTTACAGAACTTCCCTTATTCATTACAGGTATTTTAGGCGTTACCCTAAGTGTATTCTTTGGTCTCGTTGCACCAAAGGAAGCCCTTGCTCCATTTGCTAATCCGATTATATTCCTCTTTCTCAGTGGATTTCTTTTTGCAAGAGCTTTAGAGATGACTAAACTCGACGAATATCTCGCTCGCGTACTTCTCAGTCATCCCAAGATCAGATCCAACCCAAAGTTGATCATATTGGCCTTCTATATTCTTGCTGCCTTTTGCTCTATGTGGATTTCTAACACAGCTGCAGTCGCCATGCTTCTTCCTCTTTCTTATGGTCTATTAAAAAGTTTAAAGCAGAATTTCTCTATTACCGGAAATCACTTTGAAGAAGTATTTCTATTGGGTCTTGCCTATAGCGCGACAATTGGTGGGAACCTCACACCAATTGGATCACCCCCTAACCTCATCTCAATAGGTCTTATTCGCAATTTAGATGGAAGTGATATAAGTTTTCTGAAATGGATCATAATGGCCATTCCGATTTCAGCAGTTCTATTCACAATCGTATTCAGAAGAACTATCTCGAGTATTTCGATCGTCAAAGAAAGCAAAAATATCACCTCTTCAGAAGAGTATAAAAATAAGGAAAATGAAGAATATCTCGAACCTCATAGGACATTGAGTTTTGAACAAAAAAATCTACTCATCTTATTCTGCTCAACCATTGTAGTATGGGTTCTTCCTAGTTTTATAAAAGTCTTCTTACCTGAAGATTCTTCGTTGAATCTCTACTTTAGAAATAATCTTTCAACTTCCATTGTCGGTTTATTCTTTAGTTCTCTCCTTTTTATTTTTCCCTTAAAGAGTGAAGAGAAACTTCTTAGTTCACATCATATATCAACTATCGACTGGGGCTCCCTTCTTCTTTTTGGATCAGGACTCTCATTGGGTAATATTTTATTTCAAACAGGCCTTGCAGAATTATTCGCTTCTCAGCTCTCTGGTCTTTCAGGATACCTCAGTCCCATTTTCATACTTCTTCTCTTTATCTTAGGGACTATCTTTTTTACAGAAATTGCTTCAAACACAGCTTCTGCTAATATTATTATTCCTATTATGATTGCCTTTTCTCAGAAGACATCACTTAGCATTCCCATAACAGCCTTTGCCATGGCAATAGCTTGTAATAGTGCTTTTATGTTACCGGTGGCAACGCCACCCAATGTCATTGTGTATGGAACTCAGAAAGTAAGAAAGATAGCTATGATTAAAGCCGGATGGAAGTTGAATATCTTCGCTTTTGCAGTCATAGCTATCTATGTTTTTTTAGCTCATTTATTTTTCTAAAGGACATATATTCAAGAGATTCAAACCAATCTCTTCATCCCATTCTCTATGAATCGTTTCATCTAAAGGAAAGAAATAAAGTTCAGTTGTAACAGCTACTTTCGCCTTAAAAAGATGTCCTCCGACACAACTAAAGTCAGACTGACCTAGAACGGTATGAATATGAAAGAATGGTTTATTTTCAAATGTAGATAAATTGCCATCAAGACTTAGTAGCTCATACTCTTCATCAAAATTCTTTCTTTCATATGTTTTCTCTGAGAGATGATAAAAACCTAATTCAACATCAGTTAGAGCACCTATTCCCTTAAGCATTCCAGACTTAAGTTTTTCTGTAGAAGCGAAATTCTCTAGTTCTTCAAAAAGGTCTTCCCCTTTAAAAAGTCGAATCAAATACTTATCATCTTTAAATATAAACTTCATTCTTACCTCTTTTAAAAGGAGCCAAAAGCTTCTTATTCATTATCTTTTTTCGACAACTTTATCCAAAGGGAATCTTACCTTTTGAGTACTCGCATACTTGTCATCCGATGCTCGGTATCCAATGGGACAGGCCACTACAGTTGTTAGCCCTTCTTTTTCAAGGTCTAAAATACGATCGTACTCAGCAGGAATAATTCCCTCCATAGGACAGGCATCAATTCCAAGTTCAGCACAACATACAAGAAAGCTTCCCATGGCTATATAAACTTGATTTTTAGCCCATTCGAAAACTTCCGCTTCATTCTTTCTTTCAAGAAACGAGAGCATAACTTTTTCAAACCCTTCTAAATCTTCAATCTTAGAGCCTCTAGTTTCAGCAATATCCTCAATATAGTCTCTCACTTCTTTAGCTCCAAAATTCTTAGGAGCACAAAATACAACATGGTGAGATGCTTCTGCGACTTGTCCTTGCCCATAAGAAGCAGGAACCAATTGTTCTTTTAGCTCTTTGTTTTCAACAATAATAAATTTCCAAGGTTGAAGACCAAAAGAAGATGCGCAAAGTCTTAATGACTCTGCAAGTATATCGATTTGATCATCTGTAATTTTCTTATCCTGATCGAACTTTTTGGTAGCATAACGCCAATTTAGTTTTTCAATTAAATTCATTTTATCTCCAAGAGTTTATTTAATAAGGTCATCTTACCGGAAAAGAGGTCATATTTCTGCCCTAAAATTTTAGATAAATGTGTAATTACAGATATTTAAAAAGCACACCAAAACACTCAAGAAAAATCATTACCTAACCGATCAGAACTTGTATTCTCTGGAGGTTTATTTTGAAAAATTCTAAGTGGTTTCAGCTTTTATCTTTAGCTGCTTTTCTCCCAGCATTCTTTATCTGGCAAAGTGGTGGACATCGTTCTGCTGAGGACTTTGGCCGTTTTCCAGCTAACTTCGCCAGCGAAAACTGCTTCGATGTCATTAGAGAGCTATCCGATATCGACCTTAGTCGAACGGCCAGAACTTTAAGAGCTCCCCATGGTTATTCCCTCAATCAACTCGAGCCAGGAGAGCAATTACAGTTTGGGTTTGAATCAGAATATATGCTCTCAGAACTCGACGGACTCGTAACCGTATACGGTCCTAAAGAGGAATTTGGAATCTCCAAAGAAGACTGGTTCAATATGCCAGTTACCGATAGAAGCCAGTGGGTTCGTGATCATATTGATCAACTCTTCCCAGAGGCAAGAGTTTCAGGTGGACTGGTCAAACTTGATTCGGACCCTGAACTTGATTTTCTGCCTGAGAGTTTAATTTTTGATGATACAGGTAATGTTGAAATCGTCATGGACCCTCTTGATTCTTTTGAGCAGTGGTATCACTCAGTAAAAATACTCAATCAAAGATTTGGAAATGGATCTATGCAAGCGACCATATCCACTCCTCCCGATAGCTTCTTTGGACGCTCAATTGATGGCCTTGATCCTGAACAAGTTCTTGAAGAGAAAATAGGTTTCTTTAATTTCTATTCTGACTATGACATTCTTCAAAAGTTAAGTGCCGCTCACTCTCGCTATTCATCAGATAACTCAAAGCGTGTTACTCGCAATTTTGAACATCCTTTCTTAGGACCTATGACTCTCCAAAAACAAAACTTACTGCACAGTATCCTTAGAGGAAATGCTGTAGGACAAAAGTATGAGCCTGAAAGACTTGAAAGAATTGCAGGTTGGGAAAACTCATACAAGTACACTGGTGGAACTGTTTATCGACCGGATATCCTAGGAGAGAGAAAAGTTATCTTAGAAGTTAGAGACGCTCATAAGAACTTCCCTCTTCTCACAGATCGCCTACTTAGGTCTCTCTTCTTCATGCAACATGGAACAAAAGGATTTGATCAGCTCAATCAACTCAAAAGTTATGATCCTATTGAAGATTTTGAAAAACTTCCACAAAAAGTTCGAGTAGGTCTTGAGGAATTATTTCCCAATAAGGCCAATCCAAACTATGAGTATTCCGATGATATTAAATTTTCATTAGATGTTTTTAGAAACTTTGCTTATCCCATGAGAGATTGGTCAAATCATCTTGAAGCTCTCAATGCCACTCACCTTCAGCAACAAGTTGCAGAGGCACAGATGGCCTATCAAGATAAACTCAAAAGAATTTTTAAACATAGAAAAAATGGAATCATCTCAGATGAAGAAGCCTCTACCCAAGTTCAAGGTGCGCTCGCCCGTTTTTCTAATGATTCAGGTATTTCTAAAGCTTTTGAAAATTATGAAGATCAGATTATCTTTGGGGGAACTCGAGGAGATGACTTTTCGAACTTTCACTATATTGCTCAAATGGAAGCAGGTCCCCTTCAAAATGCATTCCCGGAGGAAATATGGGATGGCCCTCTTCTCGATCGAATTGAATTCCTTACTGGAAAATACGCTACCCATATGAAGAGTTTCGACCAAGTTGATCTCAAGTTTAACGGTTCTGATGGAAGAAGCAGGAATGTTTACGTTGTCTCATTCAAGGGGATGGATGAAGCTGAAAAAGAACATTTCTTGGAAGATTATTATAAAGCTGCTTCTCTAAATACTATTTCATTTCCTCTAGGGGAAAGTCCAGGTCATCTTTACACGAGATTTGGAAACAAAACCTATGACTTTATCACCTCGGTATCTGAAGCAGAATATAGAGCTCCAAATTCAGATCGACTTGAAGTCTTTATGGAGCTTGAGCCTGACGAATTTACTAGAATGAGAACTTATATCGAAAATGCACGAGGAAATACTGCTCATGTTCTAGGAGGATTCAGCTACGGTGGAGTCGATGGCCCCACTGGAGGAAAGCTAGATATGAATCGCCCAGGAAGCTTTAATTCAGAAAGTGGCGTCTTTTCACCTACTTCAGGCGAAGGTCATAATTGTACCAGCTGGATTTGTACGGCACCTATTGGTGATAATGGTGAATCCCTTCACGATCTCGCAGGAGCGCCTAGGGCCCATAGAGTTCATACCAATCCTGGTTGGTGGAGTATGTGGCTGGCCAATTACGGAAAGCGTGAGCGCGTTCCCTTTGCCGTAATGTTCACTGATGATTCACTCGAACAAGTTACCGAAACCATTGAAAATAATGGACTTCGCGGTTGGAGATTCGACCCTCACTAAGTCAACTTTTTTAACGCGTGACAAAAGGTGCACCTTTAGGTATGAGTTCATTCTAACTTAACCAAAGGTGCCACATGCGTTTACTTCTAGCTTTGACTCTCATCTGTGTCAGCGCCTATGTTCAATGTGCGGATAATAAAATGATTTTAAAAACTAATTTCAACAACCTCGAAGTTGGAACTGCCGAATATCCTGATGGACCAACAGGAACTACAGTCCTCTATTTTCCAAGGGGAGCTATTGGAGCTATCGATATCCGTGGAGGAGCGGCAGCTGTAAGAGAAGGCTCAAGTGTTCAAAGTGAGAATACTTGGGGATGGGTTGATGCTGTTGTACTCTCTGGTGGATCGACAATGGGTCTAGAGGCCGCGGATGGAGTTGCTTCTGAAATCGTTAAACTCCGTGGCGGTAAAATAAAGTTTGATACCGTTCCAGCTGTACCAGCAGCAATAGTCTATGATTTTTCAGGTAGAGATAATTCTATTTATCCAGACAAAGCTTTAGGAGCCCAAGCATTTAAGGCCCGTAAAAAAAATGAAGTCCCCTATGGTCAAGTTGGTGGTGGAAGCTTCGTAACTGTTGGAAAATGGCTTGAAGGAGTAAAATCTGAAAGATCGGGTCAGGGAGCTGCATACTATGAAAAAGATGGAGTTAAAATTTTAGTTGTCACCGTTCTCAATGCTGTTGGAAATATACTCGATGAGAAGAATAATATTATTAAAGGTAGTCTTAATGAAGAAACTGGAGAAAGGGTTTCTATCACTGAGCGTATAAGAAATGATGCTAAATCTTTACCAAAGAAAGGCAATACAACAATCACTGCTGTCATTACCAATGTCAATTTAGATCGATTGGATCTAAAGAGAATGGGAATTATGTCCCATACCTCTATGGCTTCCGTCATCAGCCCCTTTCATACACCTTGGGATGGTGATGTGCTCTTCACTCTTTCCACTCGAGAAGTGAGTCAGCCAAAAGGAGTAAGCGCGGCGAATTTAGGAGTCATCGCTTCCGACTTACTTAGAACTGCCGTTTGGAGAGCAGTTGGTCACATCAAATAAAAGAAACAAATATTTAGAATAAAAAAAGGGGATCAAATTTGATCCCCTTTTTTATTTTCTTAACCTAATAGGTCGTAATAGAAACGAGCAAAGGATTGTCCGGTCTGTTCGGAACATTCACTTTCGATTCCACTTGGAAATTCAACTGAGAGATATTTATTCTGTTTAATCTCATAGTTCCAGCCGGGGGCCATAAATTCGTCCATATCTGCTTTTAGCTCGTCACAATGAGCACCCTCTTTAAGAGGTGTTACTTCAGAACTTTCAAAGGTCACAAAAATCTCACCTTTATTACGATTAAAGATTGATGTGTAACGACAAGTCTTATCTGAATCTAAGACATTAACTCTCGCCTTTCTTGTATTTCTTGAAATATCTAAAGATTCGAAACGAAAACCAGACTTTTCAAAGTCAGACTCTTTATATCCTTTCTTTCCCCATCTTTCACAAGTATAGCCTTGATGCTTCGTTTTAAAAACGAAGAGATCGGAGCGGTTTGCCCATGACTGAGTCATCGTTAGTAGCACAGTGGCTGTAATTGCTATTTTTAAGTTCATATAAACCCCTTTATTTTAACAGGTGCTATTCATATACCCAGGAGTTTGATAGATCAAACTCTTTGAAAGATTTCCATTCTCTTATATAAGTGATAGATTCTTGCGATCTATAAATAAAAGTAAGGGATAGAAATGAGTGGATATGAATTTAATTTCGATGGGTTAGTGGGTCCAAGCCATAATTATGCCGGTCTCTCTTCTGGAAATGTGGCCTCGACAAGTAATGCAGGTCAGATTTCTAATCCAAAAGCAGCCGCTAAACAAGGTCTACACAAAGCTTATACCTTATCCCAACTAGGTCTCAAGCAAGGACTTATCGCTCCTCATTGTCGTCCTGACTTTGAAGCCCTAAAAAGGCTCGGCTTTAGTGGCGACGAGACAACTCTTCTCAATAAAGTCTCAAAACAAGCACCAGAATTACTTGCTGCTTGTTACAGTGCCTCTGCCATGTGGACGGCTAATGCAGCCACAGTTTCTCCCAGTGCTGATACTGAAGATGGTAAAGTTCACTTTACTGCAGCCAACCTCAATAATAAATTTCATCGCTCTCTAGAGCCGGAACAAACGGGAAGAATTCTAAAAAAAATCTTTAGAGATGAAACTATTTTCAAACATCACACTCACCTGCCAGCAGGTGGACACTTCTCTGATGAGGGTGCGGCCAATCACACTCGTTTCTGTTCTCAATATGACCAAACAGGAGTTGAGTTCTTTATTTTTGGTCGCTACGCTTTCCAAAAAGATATGCCGGCTCCTGTGAAGTTTGATGCTCGCCAAACGAAAGAAGCCAGTATGGCCATCGCCCGTCTTCATGGTCTAAATCCTAGCAAAACTGTCTTTGCTCAACAGAATCCTGCCGTTATTGATGCTGGAGTTTTCCATAACGATGTTATCTCCGTGGGAAATAAGAATGTTTACTTCTTTCACGAAGACACGCTCCTTAACAAAGAAGAAACTCTTAAAGAGATTTCAGAAAAGTTTGGAGATCATCCCTTCCATTTTGTAGAAGTTCCAAGGGATGAAGTCAGAGTGGAGGATGCTGTTAAGTCTTATCTTTTCAATTCTCAACTTCTTAGTATCAATGAAACAGACATGGCGATTGTTGTTCCTGAAGAATGTAAGAATAACGAAAACGTATGGAATTACTTACAAAAACTTCCCTCTCTTGGAAGTCCGATTAAAGAAGTTAAAGTATTTAATGTTACTGAAAGTATGAAAAATGGCGGTGGCCCAGCCTGCTTGCGATTAAGGGTTGCCCTCAAAGAAGAAGAGATAAAAGGTGTTAATCCTAGGTCCATCCTTAGTGAAGAGCTCTACAAGGATATCGATTCATGGATAGATAAGCACTACAGAGATCAAATCCATCCAGATGACTTGAGAGATCCGGCCTTGGCCAATGAAGTTCGTACGGCCTTAGACGAGCTTACACAAATCATGGACCTTGGTAGCATTTATCCTTTTCAAATGATTTAATTGTCTAAATTTTATTGATAGATTCTTCTTGACCGAAAATTACTTTGCATGCAAAGTAATATCCAGTCTTTCCAACCTCAAGGAGAAAATATGACTAATCTAATGGACATCACATTTGAAAATATTCAAGGTGAACAAAAAAGTTTAAAAGACTATCAAGCCAACCTCTTTCTCATCGTAAACGTTGCATCTAAATGTGGACTCACTCCTCAATATGAAGGTCTAGAAGCTTTATATAGAGAATTTAAAGATCAAGGCCTTTTAATCTTGGGCTTTCCTGCCAATGAATTTCTTGGTCAAGAGCCAGGAACAAATGAAGAGATTCAATCCTTTTGCCAAACTCAATTTGATGTCAGCTTTCCTGTGCTTAAAAAGATTGTGGTTAAAGGTAAAGAGCAGCACCCACTCTATACAACTTTAACTGAAGCCCTTCCTGAAGCTAAGAGCAATCCCGAAGGAAAGTTACTTAATATGCTCAAAGAAAAAGGTCTTCTCGATGGAGAAGCTCACGATATCAAATGGAATTTTGAAAAATTTCTAGTTTCAGGTCAAGGAAAGCTAATTGCTCGCTATGCACCAGATGTTGAGCCTAATCACGAACTGATCATCAACGATATTCGTAACCATCTCTAAACATTACAAACAATGGGGATCATGAGTTTAAAGATCCCCATTAGAATCAACTCTTAAGTTTTATATATTGATTTTTAATCGCTATATAAAAAAGTGCCAGTGAAAAAAAGCTTATAAGAGCAAGACCTGTAGTCACAGGTCTTACCGTTTGATCAAATTGCTGAGAAATAAGCATTCCGATAATTACTGATATAAGATTTTGAGTGAAGCCAACAACACTCGATGCTGAACCAGCAATATGACCTAGAGGATCAAGGGCCATTGTCGTTAAATTTCCAAAAAGTAGTCCTAAACAACCAAAGAAGCAGCCAAAGAGAAACATAAAGGAAAGGAGTGTGGGCGTAGCGACACTTCCAAGATAGAGATAAACGGTAACCGGAACCAGCACAAAAGTTAGAATAAGAAGAGCAAATTTTACCAATTGTCCTACTCCAAAATAAGCAAGTAGACGGCTGTTTAAAATATTAGATAAACCAATTGTAAGAGCAAGACTACCAAAGTAGAGAGGAAATTTTTCACCGACTTCATAAACTCCTTGAAAGATTTGCTGTGAACAACTCAAATAGGCAACCATCCCTCCTCTCATCAAGCCAACAATTAAAATACAAAAAAGAGAAGTTGGATGAGTCAGAGTCTCCTTAAAAGAAGACTTCAAATTACTCCAAGAAAACTTTTTTCTTTCTCCTTCAGGAAGGGTTTCTCTTTGCCTTAGTGCAAACCAAGATATCGTTACAGAGCAAGTGATAAGATAGAAAAGAAAAATACTTCTCCAAGGAGCTAAAAATAATATGGCCTGTCCAATACTAGGAGCGACAATAGGAACAAGAATGAATACAGTCGTAATAAAGGACATAACCTTGGCCATGGTTTTACCACTATATTCATCACGAATGATCGTTATCGCCATGATTCGAAACGAGGCTGCTCCAAAGCCTTGAAAGAATCGACCAACCAGCATGATATTTAAACTCTCTGAGAAGTAGGCAATCAAAGTACCTATAAGAAAGATGATTCCCCCATAGTAGATGGGCTTCTTTCTTCCCATGGTATCTGAAATGGGACCAAAGATAATGAGACCGACACCAAATCCAAAGAATAGAACTGAAATCAAATATTGAATATGGTTGGGATCTAGAAGCTTGAGATCCGAACCGATCATTTTAAATGCAGGTAAAATGGCATCTATTGATAGGGCCATTACTGAAGTGAGGGCCGCCATAAGAACGACAAATTCAACACGAATCTTCGACTCATGTAACAGATCTTCTTTCAAAGATTGAGTAGATGTGTGGGACATAGAAATTCCAAGTATTAAATGAGAGGGCGAACCTCAAGACTTAATCACCTTGACACACCTATGCACAAAAGGAAAGAAACGTTTTGTAGACAAAGTAATTTTTCACAACTGTTCTTATATCTTATTTAGTCTCAGTTGATGCTAATTTAAGCTTTCATAGCATTTCTCTAATCTCTGAATAGTGGCCTTCAGACTATAGTTATCCCCTATATTCTTCTTGGCCAAAGACTTTATCTGCCCAAGTAACGGAAGATCTTCTTCAACCCACTTAACTAAGTTAGCTATTTTATAAGAGAGAACTTCTTCTATATTAGGATCATCAAAATTTATAGATAAGCCGGTTACTCTATCTTTTAGAAGATCCTTAGCTCCTCCTGCATCACTAGCTAGGACGATCACTTCTCTACTCATGGCCTCTGCTACCACAAGACCAAAAGGTTCAGGAGCCTTTGGTGTGTGGATCAATATATCGGATACGTCATAAAACTCTGTCATAGAAGTCGTGGCACCAACAAAGCGAACCGAGCCATTTAATTTATATTTTGATACGCTTTCTTTTAATTTTTCAAAGTAAGCTTCATCTTCTCTTCTTCCGACTCCTCCAACGATAAGGAGCTCAATTTGATCTTTCCTATGAGGCTGTCGTCTAAAGAGATGATCGAGAGCTTCGATGGCCACTTCATATCTCTTAAAGGGAGTTATCCTTCCTGCCATCAGAAGATGAATCTTTTTAGGATTTAAATTTTCTTTTATTTTTATCAATCGACTTTCTTCAACTTCATCTAATTCAATACCAGGTGGAATGACTTCTTCTCCATACAAAGGAGAACTCAATGCTGGAGCTCTTCGATGAAGCTCTAAGGTATAGGAGGAATTTGTAAGAATCTTATCGACTCTAAAGAAGCTTGCTATTAAATCTAGCTTCTCTCCAACAGGACCATGTTGGTACCAAACTTTTTTAAGATCTAATCCCAGAGTTGCCATGGCCCCCATAATTTGACCATAGGCCATGGTCGCATGATAGAGATTCCAATTATAGCGAAGAAAGAGTGCTCGTAATTCTCTTAGAGCCTTAAATAGACTAAGGGGACGAGAAAGTCGAAATGGAGTTTGCAAGACATGACAAGTAATCCCTTTCTCTCTTGCAAGTTCGACTGCCGGGCCATCTGAGAAGAAAACGATCATAGGTTTAAGTCTGCCATATTTAAAATGGCCCGCAACAGTATCAATGACATATCTCTCCGCTCCCCCTAAATAACCATTGGGGCAAAGGTAAACAGCTGAAATATCATTTATACTTTTCATGGAATCCTTAGACAGATCTATTGAAGTCTCAAAAATTTCTTACTTTCATCATATACTCAATCTTAATGAGAAGACAGTGTTTGACATATCAAACTTTCGTATTATATTTAAAACAACAAAGGATTGAATCATGGATTATCGTATTGAAACGGATACTTCAGGTGAAGTACAAGTGGCAACAGACCGTTACTGGGGTGCTCAAACCCAAAGGTCACTTCAGAACTTTAAAATTGGAAACGATCACTTCCCTAAGGCATTGATTAGGGCACTTGGTATTTTAAAAAAGGGTGCAGCTCAAGCAAATTTCCAATTGGGTAAACTTCCTGAAGAAAAAGCAACGCTTATCTATCAAGCAGCAGATGAAGTTATATCGGGAAAGCTAGATGATCACTTTCCTCTCGTTGTGTGGCAGACAGGTTCTGGTACGCAGACCAATATGAATGCAAATGAGGTTATCTCAAATAGGGCCATTGAAATAAGTGGCGGAGAAATGGGTTCAAAAACCCCTATTCATCCTAATGATGACGTCAATAAATCCCAATCATCCAATGATACTTTTCCTACGGCCATGCATATCGCTGCCGTTGAGCAACTTGAAGATAAACTTCTTCCCTCATTGGAACGACTTATTTCTACTTTTGAAAAGAAAGAAAAGGAATTTGAGTCTATTGTAAAAATTGGAAGAACTCATTTAATGGATGCCACTCCCCTTACCTTATCTCAGGAGTTTTCTGGATATACAGCTCAACTCAAGAGTGCGAAAAAGGAAGTCATACACTCCCTAGATAATCTTAGAGAACTTGCCTTAGGTGGAACGGCAGTTGGTACAGGACTTAATACTCACCCTGACTATGCACAACTTGTTGCCCAGAAGATTAGTGAAATCTCTGGCAAGACTTTTATAACGGCTCCTAATAAGTTTGAGTCTCTTGCCTCTCATGATGCTTTCTTAAGTGGTTCAAGTGCTTTAAGAAGACTCGCTTCCTCGTTAATGAAAATTGGTAATGATATTCGTTGGCTTGCCAGTGGCCCACGTTGTGGTCTAGGAGAACTTTCTCTACCGGCCAATGAACCAGGTTCTTCTATCATGCCAGGAAAAGTGAACCCAACTCAATGTGAAGCTCTTACTATGGTATGTGTTCAAGTACTTGGTAATGACGCTGCTATTGGTTTTGCGGGTACTCAAGGAAATTTTGAATTGAATGTTTATAAACCTGTAATCATTCATAATTTTTTACATTCGTTAACTATTCTCTCAGACGCAATGGACTCATTTAATTCCAACTGCGCCGTTGGAATAGAAGCGAATAAAGAGCAAATTAATAAACATTTAAATAATTCGCTTATGCTCGTCACTGCCTTAAATCAGCATATTGGTTATGACAATGCGGCTAAGGTTGCCAAAAACGCCCATAAGAAAGGAACGACCCTAAAAGAATCAGTTTTAGAATTGGGATTACTCTCCGCCGAAGAGTTTGAACAATATGTTGTTCCTGAGGACATGACCAGACCTTAATCGGCCCCACCAACATCAGGACTGAGCAAAAAATCAGAAGAAGGAAAGTACGACTCCCAGGTAGTGCTTTCCTTCTTTATTTTTAAAGATTTCTAATAAGTTCCCATCTTCACATGAATCGTAGGACTAATCGTTTGGATAAACTGAGGTTGCACAGGATTCCCTCTCGGGGCTGGAGCAATTAGAGGCTGAAAGGGCTCCTCTTCCGTTTCGTCATCATCACCATCATCGTCACGGCCTGTTTCAAAGGGAGGTGGATCAGTCGCAGGATCAGTCGGTCCCTCTGGACCATCAACTTCCTCTTCTAAAGTTACATTATCTCCATCACTAAGTTCTCCAGAAGTTGCCGGCGTTGGAGCATCTGCTCCCTCTGGCGTATTGAGAACAACAGCAGTTTGAGCTGTTCTTCGTGCAGGAGACTGTCTTCTCAATCTGGACCAGAATGAGCTTAACTTAGCTCGTGCACTAGTATAGAGATCCCCTAATGTTTGCCTTGCCTGTGGCAGGGCTTCTTGAACACGGTTTGTAAGTCTTCCAAAAAAGCGTGGTTCATTTCTAGCAACAGTACCATCAATGACATCACCTCGAGGTGGCGTTCTTGGGCGAGCTAAATCAGTTGCATCATCAACAATCTCACCTGTATGAACAAAAGGCTCCACAGCTCCATCATTTCCTTGGCGTAGAGCGATAGCTGTTCCTGTTTCTTCCGATCCATCCACAACAGCTCTTTCCGCAGCTGCCGCATCTTGTGATCTCGCAGGCAAGCGAGCTGCATCTCCTACGATTTCAGTTGCTTCTCCATCAATTAATCTTCCTTCTAAACGAGTTTGCTCTGGGCGAACAGCCACATCTTGCCCTCTTTGAAGAACTTCATAATTAGGATCAGCTTCAGTGAATACTTTCGGCTGAACTGCTGTTCCTTGAGCTTGACTTCCTCGAGTAGGAACAAGATCAGTAGTAACTTCAACAGCACTTCCTTCTATTGCAGGGGATTCAAGCGCTATTCTTTCAGTAGTTTCAACAAGCTCTCTTCTCGGCCCTAGAAGCTCATAGTTAGGGTCTGATTCATCAAATATTTTTCGAGTTAAGGCCCGCCCTTGTGAAGTAGTAAGCTCACCACTATTACTCATGACAACAGGTAAGTTCACCCGACCTTGATTGTGAAGAGTTAATGCTCCCCCAGCGCGAGGACCATCGGCCATTCTTTCTGTCACCACAATGCTATCAGGATGAATTCTCTTTGAACTAAAGTAGAAATCTTCAACTTCGTAGGTACTTGGGTTTGCAGGATCAAATCTCTTAGGTGGAACAGGTTTGAAAACACGAATTCCTTTATTTGATCCATCTGTAATAACATCGGCCAAGTAAACATTCGTCTCAATATTATGAGCATAAGGAGACATAAAAGAGATTCTCTGACCTTGAAGACCAGTAAAATCTTCAGCAGTGGCCAAGCGAGTTGGAACACCATCGACAGTACGTCCAAACTTCAATTGAACGACGCTATCTCCATTAATTCGAGAATAAGGAAGAGAAGGTAGTCTTATAAATGTACTGGGATCATTGGGATCCATTCTAATGGCAGCATCTCTAGGAATTCCAAGAACGATTCCACCATTTTTTCTCTCTAATAAAATGGCCTGCTTTATTTCATGGCCATTATGAGTCAATCTTCTTCCCGTCGGAGTAAAGAAAGAAACTTCCTTATTTAATAATTCATCTGGAAAGTCAGCTGGAGAAGCTAATCGATTTCCATTTCTTATAACAGAAACACTCGCTCCATTAATTTGACTAAGAGGTATAGGAATATCTACACCGTCTATCTTTAAGGCATCAGCAGTAATAGATTCAACAACACCACTAACTCTTGTCCCTTCCGCATTTGTCCAAGAAACTCTCTTACCAATTAAGTCTCTTGGAAAATCATCTATATTCGCAGGCCTTTGAGCCGGGATGGCCTTATTCAATTCTTGAGCAGTTTCGACTGCTCCTTTATAAAAGTCACTTACTGTGTCTGCTACTTTAGAATAAGAATCACTAAAGAAACTTTGAACACGATTAAATACACTTGGAGTATCTGCTGCCGATGCTGCTGAAGGACTTGGTAGCGCTCTAGAATTTGCCGTAAGTCTAAGAGCACTTTCATCAGCTGCAACAGCTGGTATTTCATCTGGTTTGACTGGTTCGATTCTTTGAGGACGAACTCTTTCCGCTGCTACAGGATTTGTTCTTTGAGCGACTTCCTGTGCTGATGCAGGTAGAGCAATAACATTATCTCCCGTCGCCGCAACTTCATCTGCACTACGTGCTGCAAGAGCTGGAGTTTCATCCATAACAGCAACTGCCGTTGTTCTATCTGGTATGACTGCTGGTAAATTATCTGGATTCACTCTTCTTACCTGCTCTGGTCTTACTCGAGCAGCTGTTTCAACATTATCTATAACTGCAGGCAACTGAATTGCATCATCAGCTGTTGCCGCCACTTCGTCTGCACTACGTACAGCAGGTGCTGAGTCCATGACCGTTACAGCTGTTGGTCTATCAGGAATCACGGCAGGTAAATTATCTGGATTAACTCTACTTACTTGCGCCGGACGTACTCT
>CERC01023011.1_pt1 | contig 42923 bp, 44 predicted proteins | sample 530921 | NCBI WGS metagenome assembly CERC01 (sample SAMEA2621099, study PRJEB7988) | marine metagenome | isolation source: saline water (ENVO:00002010), including
GTACCGGTGACTACCGAGATCAGTGATGCTTTATCTAAGGACCTTAAAAAGCGCGGTATGTCGTTTGTTGGCTCAACAATTATCTACGCATATATGCAGGCAGTCGGTATGGTAAATGACCACCTCACCGATTGCTGGTGTTATAAGAGCTAATAGATTTACATCTATATTGTTCGCCTCTTATCTTTTTGCTGTAGAATCCGCAGCTTATATAACCTATCCATAAGATTTGTCTATGTCAGAACTGTCGGCGTTACTTCTACAGGCTTTAGAAAACCGTTCCGAACTATTACAGCGTTTGCAGGCGGAAAATACCAATTGTTATCGCTTGTTCCATGGTACCAATGAAGGTATGCAGGGTTTGACTGTAGATAGGTACGGTGCACAGTTGTTGATTCAGTCTTTTCATGACGGATTGGAAGATTCTGCTGTTTCTGAAATTGAAGCTCATTACTCCGATCTTTTCGAGATAGAAGAGGTCATCTATAACGACCGAAGCGCGAATAACTCTCGGCGCCAAGATGAACGTGATAAGCGCGGGCAGCCTTTAGTGGCTCAAGAGCTAGGTGTGAACTATCGGGTTAAAGGTAAACACTCCGGGCAAGATCCGTTTTTGTTTTTAGATATGCGCGTAGGTCGTCGTTATGTGATGGAACAGGCTAAAGGTAAGTCTGTGTTGAATCTTTTCTCTTATACGTGCGGTGTCGGTATTTGTGCAGCTGTGGCTGTGGCGAGTGAAGTAGTCAATGTCGATTTTGCTGAACGTAATCTAGCGGTAGGTAAAGAAAATGCTGAGTTGAATGGGTTGAGTGACAATCATGTTCAATTTGTTCAGAGTGACTTCTTTACGGCAGCAAAACAGTACGCAGGTATCCCCATTAAGCAGCGAATTAGGCGAGGGCAGAAACCTCGTCAGTTTCCACGTCTGGATGAAAAGCAATTTGACCTTGTTTATTTAGATCCCCCCCGTTGGGCGAAAAGCCATTTTGGTACAGTGGATCTGATCCGTGATTACCCAAGTGTTTTGAAGCCTGCATTACTCACGGTAAATGAAGGCGGGACTTTGGTGTGCACAAATAATGTGGCCAAAGTTTCTATGGAGGATTGGCTAGATGTTGTTAAGCGTTGCGCTAATAAAGCGGGCCGACCTATCCGAGATTTTGAAATTCTTACCCCCGAGTCTGATTTCCCGTCCCCAGACGGACAACCGCCCCTTAAGATAGCAGTGCTACACCTTTAAATGGGATAAAAGTGATAAAGCCGTCTTATTCACAAGGATATCTTTTACTGGCAAAGACGTTAAAACGTTAAGGTATCCATTGATGGCTTTTGAGGTTTACCTTACCGTTTAATAACGTAATATCTTCTTCGGCCAGTAGATCCTTTTGTCGAAGATAGGCTTCACTATCGACCGGGAAGGAGATCTTTCCCTTAGCGTTGATTACACGAAACCAAGGCAGCTCTGTATCTTTAGGGAGTTTGCTTAAGGTTCTGCCTACCGCTCTTGCCATCTGTGGTAAGCCTGCAAGCTCAGCAACTTGGCCATAAGTGGCTACTTTTCCCTTCGGTATCATAGAAACCACGTGCCAAATTTTTTCTTGGTAGCTAGGTTTATGCTCGTTGTTGTTTGGTATTTTTATCATATGAAGTGAGAGGAACTACAGATACTTTTGAAATTATGCATTTTAAAACGCAGGATTAAGGTCTGACTTTTTCAAGTTTTAAAGGTGATGAATTCCTAAAAGCTTTTTATTTCAATTAAAAAGTGTTTTTTATCAGTTTATAGTAGAACAGCGGCTGAGACATGTGACCTCAGAGATAATACCTAACTTTTCGACCAGTTCGATAGCATAAATTTTATTCTGGATTTCCAATTAATACATTGAAGGCTTTGTCGGTTCGGTGGCTTCGGATACGGCAAGGTGACGACCCGCAAAGTAAGTGGTGAAGTGACCATCTGCTTGTTTGCTGATTTGTATTTCTGTTTGACAATAGAGTGCCTGAGCAGTAATTCAATTAGATATAACCTGGTGCAATAGCTGAACGTATGGTTGTTATGGATTTGACGGTATTCTTTTTGTACACAAAAAACGTCCAAATTCAGTTCCATATTCAAAGAAATCCATTCCTGTAGTTTCTAATATCCATTTCTTTCTTTTTCAGCCGTTAACGCAGTATTTATGTTGTTTAAGTCATCAATCAAGGCCCTTTTGACGGTATTGAGCAATACCACTATGTGTCATAAATGAATACCTATAATTTTTTTATTAAATGAACTTGAAAATAAAATTAGAGTCCTTAAATAGTGAATTAGCGAAGGTCATTGCTTTCGAGGCTGACCTAAGCGTCTTTTGTTTTTATCTTTTATCGCTTTCGGAGGATATATTATGAACGCAATTGATTTAACACCAATCTATAGAAATAGCATCGGTTTTGACCGTTTCGCTTCTCTGCTGGATAGCGCATTAAGTAGTGAGCCTACTTCATCGAGCTATCCCCCTTACGACATCGAAGTTCTTGGCGATAGCCAATACGTCATCACCCTTGCTGTAGCTGGCTTCGACAGAAATGATATCAATATTTCAGTTGAAAACGGCACTTTATCAGTGAGATCTGACAAAGGTGAAGTTGAAGATAAAACTTACCTATACCACGGCATCGCACATAGAGCCTTTGAAAGAAAGTTCAACTTGGCTGATTACATTGAAGTCACTGGTGCTTCAATGGAACAGGGGTTATTGAAAATAAACCTTGTTAAAGAAATACCTGAAGCAATGAAACCCAGACAGATTGAAATTCAATCTTCGGGTGATTCGGTATTGGAACACCAAGTTAAACAGGACACCAAAGAAACCGTTGTTCAATAAGTTATATGCCCCTTGCTATGGATTTAACTTTGTAGTGAGGGGCATCTATTTTGTTGTCGTGGAGTTTTAAAAATGGTTAAAAAAATTGTCCATGTTTTTGTGGCCATGATGCTGGTTGCTTCTGCACAGAATATAGCTGCTGCACTACCCACATATATCCCTGAGACGGGTGAGGTTCCTTCACTCGCACCTATGCTTGAAAAAGTTAACCCCGCAGTGGTGAATATATCGACTTTTTCAAAAGCCCAATCTCGTTATAACCCTCTTTTGAATGACCCTTTTTTTAGGCGCTTTTTCAATATTCCTGAGCAAGAGTTTCACCAACATACAGAGCCTAGGAAAAAGCAGCAGAGTGCTGGCTCCGGAGTTATTGTAGATGCAGCTGATGGTATTGTTATAACTAATTACCATGTGATTAAAAGTGCTGACGAAGTACATGTTGGATTGATTGATGGAAGAAGCTTTAATGCTGAGATTGTTGGTACTGACCCTGAATTAGATATAGCTATATTAGAAATTGATGCCGACAAATTAACAGCTCTTACTATTGCTGACTCATCTGATGTCAGAGTCGGGGATTTTGTGGTTGCTATTGGTAATCCATTTGGTCTAGGTCAAACGGTAACAACAGGTGTAGTCAGTGCATTAGGACGAAGTGGGCTCGGGATTGAGGGCTACGAGAATTTTATCCAAACAGATGCTTCAATAAATCCAGGTAACTCAGGTGGTGCTTTAGTTAATTTGCGAGGAGAACTTGTTGGTATCAATACTGCAATTATCTCTCCGGCTGGGGGAAATGTGGGTATTGGGTTTGCTATCCCAACTAATATGGCCAGCGCTAGTATGAATCAGATAGTGAAATATGGTGAAGTTAAGCGAGGTCAGATTGGTGTAGGGATCCAAGATATTACATCAGAGTTACGTGATGCATTTGATCTAGAAAATGGTCAGAAAGGTGTATTAATTACCAACGTGTCTGATGGCTCGCCAGCGGAAGACGCCGGTTTAGAGTCTGGAGATATTGTCCTTTCAGTAAATAGTAAAAAAACAGAGTCTACATCTCAATTGAGAAGTCAGATAGCTATGTTCCCAATTGGTGAAAATGTTCGGTTACGGCTTCTGAGAAATGATAAAAAAATTAGTATCGATGTTGAGATTGGGGACCGTTACAGCTTCTCAGGTATTGGTAATGATCTGCACCCACTATTGGAGGGGGCACAATTTGAAAATAATGATGAAGGAGTTGTTGTAAAAGCACTGAAACCAAACTCTAGAGCATCATACAGTGGCTTAAGATCTGGAGATGTGATTGTAAATGCTAACAAAATACGCGTTCATGATGTGAAGTCATTCACCAAAGTGCTTAGTCGTAGTAAAAATTCGATACTTTTAAGAGTTGTAAGAGGCAATATGGCCCTTTATCTGGTGATTCGCTAAATCTTCGAGGAGGTTAAATATGAGGAATGAAGTATGTCTATCAAGCCAGAATAATAGTGCGCTAGTTGGAGGTTTTGATCGATACCTAAATTATGTTTACAGCCTACCGATTTTATCTGAACAGGAGGAAAGAGAGTTACTGGATGAATATCACAATGAAAATGATCTTGAGGCAGTCGGAAAATTAGTACTTTCCCATTTACGTTTTGTTGCTTACGTGGCGAAAGGCTATCGAGGATATGGCTTGCCGGCAGAAGATCTGGTGCAGGAAGGAACAATAGGATTAATGAAGTCGGTTAAACGCTTTGACTCCTCTTATGGCGTCCGTTTAGCAACGTATGCTGTGCATTGGATAAAAGCTGAAATACAAGAGTACGTACTTAAAAACTGGCAACTCGTTAAAGTGGCTACAACAAAAGCACAGAGAAAGTTATTCTTTAATTTACGCAGCCTGAAGAAAAAACTGGGTTGGATGAATACGGAAGAGGTTAACGAGGTCGCAGAATACCTGGACGTAACGCCAGATGATGTTCGTCAAATGGAGCTCAGAATGAGCGGTGAAGAATCATCTATTGAAGACTCGTTTAGAGAGGGAGATGTGGATGAAGTTATACAACATGAAACTCAGCAGAGAACGCTTTGTCATGAGATCTTAGGTAAAAATCCGCAATCTCAGGTTGAAGAAGAACAGTTTCAAAATCGCTGCATACAGAAGGTAGTCGAGGTAATGGCGTCGCTTGATGAGCGATCAAGGTATATCGTTGAGAATCGATGGTTAGTCTCTGAAAATGAGAAACTAGGATTGAAGTCTCTCTCTGAAAAATTCGAGGTTTCAATGGAGAGGATTAGACAGATTGAATCTCAAGCTTTGAATAAAATTAAAAAACAATTGATCAAAGCAGGTATTACGTACGTAACATAGGTTTACTAGCTCATTTGTTAACAGGTAATTATGAGGAATAAACAGGAGAAAGTGACATGCGATATATTACTTTATCACGCAAAGAACATATCAGGCCGCAACATTCCTAATGGTCAATGGGTTGCGCAACAGTACATAGACATTTTCAATTTTATAGGTCAAAAAAGTTAAAAGTCGGAGGGTATATGAGTGCCATTTTAAATCCTTCTATTGTTAAAACCGTTTATGAAAAAGTCCTTACTGAAGGTCATCCATCAAACAATGGTTTTTTTCTTAAAGGTGTTTATGCATCAGGTATAAACAATGATGTAACAGAATTAAGTGATCGCTTCTCAAAAGTTCGTTTAGCGAATGATGAACACGTAGAGGGTGAATTTCCTGATGCAACACAACGGGTAAAATTTCTGAACAAAATTAGAAAGCTTCATCGGAATGAATAGACCACTAAAAATGTATCTTTTTTCTATGTGCTGCTTTGCCTCGTTTACTTGATCACTACAGTGACGGGGCTTTTTCTTACATAATAAATAATTTTTAAAAGAACCCTAACCTCAAAGTTATAGAGAAATTTTTAAAGTAAGCGGTTTAAAGTCTGTTGTATATCGTTCATTAAGTCGAAGTAATCCAACTATAAAGTCTTTATTTGGTTCTTTAATCATGTAATAAACTATATCCGGTAACTCTCAACTTTAAACGACAAAACTATTCAAAAAACCTCTTCTCTCTTTAGGGATGATAATACCTGACTAAAATGGTAGGGTAAGGATCAGCTTCGCTTAAGGATGAAAGATAGATGAGCAGACTACAAAATCTAAATTTTAATAACAGTTATCTTGGCTTACCAAACCATCTCTATCAACGTGTTCATCCTACCCCTTTAAAGAACTCTTTTTTAATTAGTTTTAATCCTGATGTTGCTGAAATACTAGATATTGATCCCTCTTCTATTAATCCTACAGAGCTTACTCGTTTTCTTAGCGGTGAACAGCTGTTTCCGGGCAGTGAGCCTTTGGCTATGAAATATACCGGTCACCAGTTTGGCGTTTATAACCCAGAACTGGGTGATGGCCGAGGCTTGTTGTTGGGAGAGGTGATTAACCCAAAAGGAGAGCGTTGGGATCTGCATTTGAAAGGTTCTGGCAAAACTGCTTTTTCTCGTTTTGGGGATGGAAGGGCGGTGCTTAGGTCAAGTATACGTGAGTATTTAGCCAGTGAGGCGATGCATGCTTTGCGTATTCCAACTACCCGTGCATTGGCGCTTGTAGGTAGTGAAGATAAGGCGATGCGTGAGGGTATGATGGAGCCCTGTGCTACGGTTTTAAGGGTGACTCAATGTCATATCCGTTTTGGCCATTTTGAATATTTATATCAAACCCAGCAACACGAAGAATTGAAAGTTCTAGCAGATTATTGCCTAGAACGCTTCTTTCCCGAATGTCTTGAAACAGAAAAGCCTTATCTCGCTATGTATCAAGAGGTCGCTAAGCGAAGCGCTGCTTTGGTTGCCAAATGGCAGGCTTACGGTTTTGTTCACGCGGTATTAAACACAGATAACATGTCACTTATAGGGGAAACGTTTGATTATGGACCCTATACATTTTTGGATAGTTATAAGCCGGCTCTGGTAAGTAACGCTAATGATCATGAAGGGCGCTATGCGTTTGCAAAGCAGCCCTCTGTTGTTCAATGGAATTTATCCTGCTTGGGGCAAGCGCTTTTACCTCTGATCGAGCGAGATGATTTAATAGCGGTTTTGGATGAATTTCCAAATGCTTACAAGGAAGCGGAGCTTGGAGAGTTTAGAAAGCGTTTAGGTCTTCAGTCTATTCATGATGGAGATGAAAAGCTTGTTTTGGATCTACTCAAGTTATTTGCACAGCAAGAGATGGATATGAATCGCTTCTTCCGTTGCTTGTCAGACTTTGATGGATCAGAGAATTCAGTGGCAGCATTAATGGCGCTTTTAAAACTACCATCAGCCTTAACAAACTGGCTTTTGGCATATGAAGAGAGGCTTTCAAAGGAGGTGGCGAGTCGACCGATTCGACGCGCTCAAATGAGAGCTGTGAATCCGGAGTTTATATTACGTAACTATATGGCTGAAGAGGCGATACGTGCAGCAACGGACGGGGATTATACTTTAGTTGATAACTTGTTGATGTTGTTACGTAATCCTATGGCTGAGAATAGTGAATTTGAGCATTATTCACAGTCTCCACCGGGTTGGGCAGGGGGGATTTGCTTGACCTGCTCCTCATAATTGAAAAAAAATGCAAATTTCTCGAATAAAAGCGCTTTTTTTCGTTGACCGGAGCTTAATAAGCTTTATAGAATGGAAACCGCTTGAAAGTAAGCCGTATATTTATGCACACCATTACGAAGTCTTATCAGTACCTCGTCCTGTTTTTCATAAGTAATCACAGCACTTCCAGCACAATCGTCTCATTTACATAGTGTATTTGAGGCACACAATTACTCTGAAGAATAGGACTACTATTATGTCTACTACTGGTACAGTTAAATGGTTTAACGAAGAGAAAGGTTTTGGTTTCATCGAGCAGGAAAACGGCCCAGACGTTTTCGCTCACTTCTCTGCTATCCAGGGCGACGGCTTCAAAACTTTGACTGAAGGTCAGAAAGTTGAGTTCACTGTAACTCAAGGCCAGAAAGGTCCACAGGCTGAGAACATCACTAAGGTTTAATCCTTAACTGATATTCAGTTTGAAAAAGAAGCAAGGCTTATGCCTTGCTTTTTTTATGCCTGAAACTTATTCAAATATCACTTTTTTATCATTTTTTAGATCACGCGCTTCATGTTTGCTTAAGTAAACGCTTTCATCTGCGAGCAGTATTAGGGAACCTACGAATAAGTCTGAAGCACCTCAGGCTTACAGAGCGGTTCAAGTTCAAGGCAACGATTACAGGCATGCTGGTTGCCTGTCGAAAATCGTTAACGACGAAATTGGATCACTCTGTAAGCCCCATAGGGTGGACATTAAATTGACTTTCTGTTTTGTCAGGCAGCTTGAAAAGGACACGTCATTTCACTGTGCTACCTTTCGCGCATTAAGTCAATTTACTCTCCACTGAGAAAGCTTAGGACTTGTTCGTAGGTTCCTTAGTGAAGAATATGCGGGTCCAGATGCACATCGGTAATGTTATGACCTAAGGTAATAATATGGCCTGAGTAACGTTCTTCGCCCGTGGAGGAAAATTCGAAGTTATAAGATCTCCAAATACGCACCATTCCTTTATCATCTCTTTTTAACCAGAAAGCTTTTAAGTTGATGTTGTCATCAAGCAGTTGCAGTTCGAGTTCTTTGCATTGTCGGCGGATTCGATTAAGGGCTATTTCCTTTACCCTTTGTGATTGCCACCAGTGGTAGAAAAGATATAAAAATAGAGTGACAACAAATAAGGATTCAAGATCTATATACATCGCTGCTTGTTACCTAGCAAAATATTGAGTATTACGTGATTATAGGGTTAACCGATAATCATAGCTTTCTTTGATTATTAGTTGTTTTACAATGAGTTGTCATACATTGCACGATTATTTTGTAACTGAGGCTTTTTCTTATGGTACCGGTCCATCAGTTTATGATTGAAAACTGGCTTAATCTTATCGCCTTAATCTGGTTTTTAATCTGTTTTAAGGGATATATGTTTTATGCGCGTAGGCGTAGTTTCGACACGCCATGTCTAGCCAGTATGCTGCATATGTATCGTAAAGAGTGGATGTTAAGGATGTTGACGCGTGATGTGCGAATTGCGGATACAACCGCTATTGCGAATCTAGAGCGCGGAGTTTCTTTTTTTGCTTCCACGACTATGTTGATTCTGGCTGGTTTGATGACAATTCTAGGGTCAACGCAGGCGGCAATTGATGTTGTAGCGGATATACCTTTTGCGATGACGGCAACCAGTGCCGAGTGGGAATTAAAAATTCTATTGCTGATCTCCCTGTTTGTGTACGCCTTCTTTAAGTTTACTTGGAGCTTACGTCAGTATGGTTTTGTATCCATCATGATTGGCGGTGCGCCTCTACCCGAAGAAAAAGTGTCTGACATGCAGATCGATGCCCATGCCAGCCGTGTGGCTAAAATGACATCAATGGCAGCCAATAATTTTAACCTTGGTTTACGCACCTATTATTTCTGTTTGGCTATTCTGGGTTGGTTTATCAATCCGTGGTTATTCATGGCGTTGAGCGGTGGTGTTGTGTATATCTTGTATCGACGTGAGTTCAAATCTTCAACATTAAATACGCTGATGATGAGTGCGGGTGAATAAAAAGCTGAATATTAATGCTTGAAATGGTTCACCCCGTCCCAATATTGTTTTCATAGGCTGCTTTGAGGTTGGCTATCAACCTCAAAGCACTGTTCCCGATTTAACCGATATTGGATAAGTGTTGATGACTACAGAAACGCGTACAGAAACTCATGGTTTTCAAACTGAAGTGAAGCAGCTGCTTCATTTGATGATTCATTCTTTGTATTCAAATAAAGATATTTTCCTGCGTGAGTTGATCTCAAATGCGTCAGATGCCGCAGAGAAATTACGTTTTGAAGCATTGTCGAATGGCGCTCTTTATGAAAATGATGGCGATCTTAAAATTAAGATCAGTTTCGATAAAGACGCGAAAACATTAACAATTGAAGATAACGGCATTGGTATGAGCCGTGATGATGTTGTTGAGCATTTAGGTACTATTGCTAAATCCGGCACGTCACAGTTCCTTTCTCAGCTTACAGGCGATCAGTCAAAAGACAGTCAATTGATCGGTCAGTTTGGTGTAGGTTTCTATTCTTCTTTTATCGTTGCTGATCGTGTTGAGGTCTTTACACGTAAAGCCGGTCTTCCGGTTGCTGAAGGTGTACATTGGTCTTCAGAGGGTGAAGGCGAATTTAGCATCGGCGATATTGAAAAAACTTCTCGTGGTACGCGGATTGTTCTTCACTTGAAAGAGGGTGAAGAGAGTTTTGCTGATGGTTTTGCTCTACGAGGCTTAGTGCGTAAGTATTCAGATCATATCTCTATCCCTGTTCTAATGCAGAAAGAAGCTACACCGGATATGGGTTCAGAAGATGAGCCTAAAGAAGATGCAGCCGCAGAACTTGAAGATGAAACAGTCAACAGCGCTACTGCTCTGTGGACACGTAATAAGTCTGATATCTCTGACGAAGAGTACCAAGAGTTCTACAAACATATCTCCCATGACTTCTCTAACCCAATGACTTGGGGACACAACCGTGTTGAAGGAAATATGGAGTATACAAGCCTTCTTTTTGTTCCTGAGCGTGCCCCTTATGATCTTTGGAACCGTGAAGCGCCTAAGGGTCTAAAATTATACGTACAGCGCGTTTTCATCATGGATCAGGCGGATGAGTTCCTGCCATTGTATCTACGCTTTATGAAAGGTGTTATCGACACTAAAGATCTTTCTTTGAACGTATCTCGTGAGATTCTTCAGAAAGATGCGAATGTTGATAAACTGCGTAGCGCATTAACTAAACGTGTTCTTGATATGTTGATCAAACTTGGCAAAAAAGATGCTGAGAAGTATGCAACATTTTGGCAAGAGTTTGGTCAGGTTCTAAAAGAGGGACCTGCTGAGGATTACGCAAACCGCGAGAAAATCCTTAAGCTGATGCGCTTCTCATCTACGCATACGGGTAGTGAAGAGCAGAATGTATCACTGGATGACTATATTTCTCGTATGCCTGAAGGGCAGGATAAAATCTACTTTGTGGTTGCTGATAACTACAATACTGCGAAAAATAGCCCGCACTTAGAGATCTTCCGTAAGAAAGGTATCGAAGTTCTATTAATGACTGATCGCATCGATGATTGGATGATGAGTCAGCTACAGAACTATGATGAGAAGGCTTTCCAAGATGTAACTAAAGGTCAGCTTGATCTGGATGAGGAAGCATCTGAAGAAGAGAAGAAAGAGCAGGAAGAAGCGGCAAAAGAGCTTGCTGGTCTTGTTGAGCGCTTGAAGGAAAGCTTGACTGATAAAGTTGCGGACGTACGCATTACAACTCGTCTAACCGATTCTCCTGCTTGTTTGGTGCTTGGTGAACAGGACATGGGCTTACAGATGCGTCAAATTATGGAAGCGGCGGGTCAGGCTGTTCCTGAAACTAAGCCTACATTCGAAGTGAATCCAGAGCATCCTCTGATTGAAAAACTAGATAAAGAAGCAGATGAAGATCGTTTTGCTGATTTAGCCTTGGTGTTATTCGATCAAGCGGGTTTGGCTGCAGGTGCTCAGTTGGATGACCCAGCAACTTATGTAGCGCGCCTGAACAAGTTACTTCTGGAATTGAGCGCTTAAGTTTAATTCTTAATATTCTTGTTAAAAAAGCGACCTAGGTCGCTTTTTTTGTGCCTTAATTAAAGAGGTTTTATTAAGTAATCTTCTATCAGACATACTCTATGCGCTAGATCAAAGACTTTTATGGTCATTTGCCGTTGAATAGAGTGATTGAATGATTTGGTTTGGGTGAGGAACGAATTGTGAAAAAAATAATAAAGTTAGCTATGACGGTTCTAATTTTTGCTGCGCCATTTGGCGTACAGGCGGATGGGCAGGCTATTTATGATAAGCATTGCAAAGGCTGTCATGTTGCTGGAGTTGGAAATGCGCCAAAACCAGGCGATGCCGCGTCTTGGGAAGCACGTATCGCTAAAGGTGAAGATGCAATGCTGGCTGTAGTGGTGGCTGGTAAAGGTGCGATGCCGCCTAAAGGTACTTGCGCTACTTGTGATGAAACCACTTTGAGAGCTGCGATCAACGTGCTTATTTCGCAGTAAAAAAAGTGATTAAGATAAGAGGCTGTCTTCGGACGGCCTTTTTTATGTCTATTATTTATGCAAAGATCTAATTTATTGCACTCAGTTATTTGTTAGGGCTAATGTGTAAGTTCTTTCGTTAAATATTGGTTTGACGGTTTGTATTAAAAAAGGAAGGTTGAATGGCTGATTTTGTGGATGATGTGCAGATTGATAGCTTGTTAAATAAGTTGCATCGTTTACAGGGAGAGTTAATTGATGAAGCTGATTCCCTTAAGCAGGCTGCTCAGCCAGTAAAACTGGATCAACAATCTTTTGGCCGAGTATCTCGCGGTGAGGCCTTACAACAGCAGAGCATTGCAAAGGCTAATTTAGCCCAGTGTCAGGAGCGTATTCAGCAAATTGATGATGCACTTAGAAAGATTGATAATGAAAATTATGGTTATTGTGAAGCTTGTGGCGAGAAGATTGCAGTTTCTCGTTTAATCGCAAAGCCCGAAAGCTCATTCTGTTTAGAATGCCAGGATAAGCAGGAACAGAATAAATAGCCTTAGTTAAGTCAAATAACGAATCGATCTTTTATGTCTCATAATGAAAAACCTATTACTTCTCTAGACAAACGTTTGGATGATAATTCTGAAGATGCATGGGTGAGTGTTATCCAAAAAATGGATGAAGCTTATGCTGATTTAGTGCACTACCAAGTAGAGATCGAGGAAAAAAATGTAGAGCTGGAAGAGAATAAACTGTTCTTTGACAGTATCGAAAGCTCAATGAGCGATGTCTTAATTGTGTGTGATCATAACGGCTGTATTCAGAGGATCAATCGGGCATTAGAAACCTTAACAGGGCGTTCTGCTGAGTCTCTAGTTGGGATCAATTTTACAGATCTGATTGACCAACGTTACTTGCAAAAAGTAGACAGTTTCTTAACTCAGGTTAGGGTTCAATCTATTCGTGATTGTGAACTCGAACTTATAGGTGTTGAGGGAGCTGTTCCATTGTCGATGAACTGCTCTCCCCGTAAAAATCACCGAGGACGTTTGGTCGGAATGGTATTGATTGGGCGCCCTTTAGGTGAACTACAGAAAGCTTATATAGAGTTAAACAATACCCATGCCGAGTTAAAATTAGCACAAGAGCGTTTAGTGCAATCTGAAAAAATGGCGTCATTAGGTCGTTTGGTGGCTGGTGTAGCCCATGAATTGAATAACCCTATTAGTTTTGTGTATGGGAATATGCATGCGCTACAGCGCTATACAGAGCGTTTGAGTGTGTACTTTGATGCGATTAATGAAGGTGAATCACGCGAATCTTTGAAATTGATGCGCCAACAGCTTCGGTTAGATAAGGTTATTCGAGATTTAAACTCGCTCGTGGATGGCACCATGGAAGGGGCGGATAGAGTGAAGGAGATCGTTAATGATCTACGCCAATTCTCTTCTACTCAAGAATCAGAAAAAACGCTATTTGATTTGACGCATGTTATCCGCACCGCGCTTCACTGGATTATAAAAGAGAGTAAGCAGGACGTTGATGTTGTCGCGGTTATTCCTGATGGTCTTAAAGCATTCGGCCACTCAGGGCAGATTCATCAAGTGGTTGTGAACCTTATTCAAAATGCTGTAGATGCGATGATCGATTCTAAGGTTAAACGCTTAAGTCTTAATGCTTCACATATTGGAGATAAAATAGAGTTTCATGTCAGTGATACGGGCCCCGGTGTTTCTGAAGAGAATCTCTCCCGGTTATTTGATCCTTTTTTTACGACGAAACCGGTTGGGCAGGGCACAGGCTTAGGCTTATCTATTAGTTATGGGATTGTATCGGAACACGAGGGGAAGTTGGAGATACGTAACCAGTCTTCGGGTGGTGTATGTGCCTCATTGGTCCTATTAGCGGAGAATCCTGAAAATGTTTAATCTTCTATGGCTTCAGTCAGCAGGGTGCGGAGGGTGCTCCATGTCGCTTTTGAATGCTGAATCTCCAGACTTACTCACTACATTTGAGGCCGCTGGTATTCATCTGCTTTGGCATCCCTCTTTGAGTGAAGAAACGGGTTCTGAGGTTGTTGATATTTTTGACAGCATATTGAAAGGTGAAACGCAGTTAGACGTATTGTGTTTAGAGGGCTCTGTTTTACGTGGACCGAATGGCACCGGTCGATTCCATATGCTGGGTGGAACTGATAAGCCGATGATGGAGTGGATAGAGCTTTTATCCAAGCAAGCTCAATATACGGTTGCTGTTGGTTCATGCGCAGCTTTTGGTGGAATATCGGCGGCTGGGGATAATATTACGGATGCAATTGGGCTTCAGTTTGAGGGGGAAGTACCGGGTGGTTTCTTAGGGGATCAATACCGTTCGCTCTCAGGTCATAAAACAATCAACATTTCTGGTTGTCCTGTTCATCCTGATTGGGTCACTGAAACTTTAATTAGTTTGTCTCTGGATGAGCACTCTGAAGAAGCTGTTGATCTGTTTGGTCGGCCTCGTATGTATGCTGATCAGCTTGTTCATCATGGCTGCAGTCGCAATGAATACTATGAATATAAAGCCAGTGCTGAGCTTCCCGGCGATCGGGGGTGCATGATGGAGAATATGGGGTGCTTAGGTACCCAAGCGCATGCTGATTGTAACAGTCGGCCTTGGAATGGTGTTGGTTCCTGCACGAAAGGCGGGTATGCATGTATCAATTGTACGGCTCCAGAGTTTGAAGAACCCGGTCATAGTTTTACTCAAACCCCTAAAATTGCAGGTATTCCAGTAGGGTTACCTACTGATATGCCAAAAGCTTGGTTTGTTGCTTTAGCTTCTTTATCAAAAGCAGCAACCCCAGAACGTTTAAGAAAGAATGCGACTTCTGAAAAGTTGATCTATCCACCCACTATTCATAAGAGAAAAAATTAATATGAGTCGTATTGTGGTTGGCCCATTCAATCGTGTTGAGGGTGACTTAGAGGTTAGTCTTGATATTGAAAATGGTGTTGTGAATAAAGCTCAAGTTAATTCACCTATGTTTCGTGGTTTTGAACGAATCATGCAAGGGCAGGTACCTATGGATGCTTTGGTTTATACGCCTCGAATTTGTGGTATTTGTTCTGTTAGTCAGTCTGTTGCTTGTGCTAAAGCGCTGGCCGATTTAGCACAAACTGAGATCCCATTAAATGGTGAACTATCCATTAATTTGGTGTTAGCTAATGAGAATATGACTGATTTGTTGACCCATTTTTATCTGTTCTTTATGCCTGATTTTAGTCGTGATGTTTATGCTCAAAAAGATTGGTATTCGGTTGTAAGTGAACGTTTTAAGGCGAAAGAGGGGAGTTCAGTTAAAAAAATGTTGCCAGCCCGCGCAGAGTTTCTGCATCTTATGGGGATCATGGCAGGTAAATGGCCGCACAGTCTGAGTATCCAGCCCGGTGGAAGTGCGAAGCCGATAGAAGCGCAAGAACGTATCCGTTTAATTACACTCATTGCATCATTTAGACGTTACATGGAGCTGCATTTATTTGGCGCGGATTTAGAGGACGTTGCTAAATTAGATTCAATTAAGGCGTTGCTAGAGTGGCGAAAGAAAGAGCACTGGTCACAAAGTGATTTTCGTACTTTTCTACATATCAGTGAGGATTTGAATTTAGCAGCATTAGGCCGCTCAACTGATCAGTTTTTAAGTTTTGGTAATTATCAGGTTCAAGGTAAGAAGCTGTTTGCGGAAGGTTGTTATATTCAGGGAGAGCTTCAACCCTTCGATCCTGATTCAATTGCTGAAGATATTGCTTATTCATGGATGCAGGGCGCGGAAGCTTTGCACCCTAAAGAGGGAGTTACAGAGCCCTCTGTGGATAACGAAGAGGCTTATACCTGGTGCAAGGCGCCTAGGTTGAATAAGCAGGTTGTTGAAGTGGGTGCATTAGCTCGACAGTTAATTAATGGGCATCCACTGATTAAAGAGTTGGTCGAAAAGCAGGGCGCCAGTGTCGAGAGTCGAATGATTGCACGTATGTTAGAGCTCGCCATTGTGATTCCAAAAATGCAGGAGTGGGCTAAGCAATTAGATCCACAAGCGGCTTTCTGCTTTCCTACAACGCTTCCGAAAGAGGGGTGTGGTGTTGGGCTTGTTGAAGCAGCAAGAGGTAGCTTGGGACACTGGCTGCAAGTGTCAAAAGGAAAGATAAGTAATTATCAAATTATAGCGCCGACCACTTGGAATTTTTCACCTCGCGATAGTCAGTCTATACCTGGAGCCCTAGAGAAGGCGCTAGAAGGTGCGCCAGTATTTGAAGGGGAGAAAGAGCCTGTATCTGTCCAGCATATTGTTCGCTCTTTTGATCCATGCATGGTCTGTACGGTGCATTAACTAATCAAGATCAAAGATAGGGATGTAAAGTGATTGAAGCTGAAGGCAAAAGGGTATCTCTGGTGTTGGGCAGCGGTGGAGCACGAGGCTTAGCGCATATAGGAATTATCAATGAGCTGACTAAAGCCGGCTTTCAGATTGAATCTATATCAGGCTGTTCGATAGGTGCATTGATTGGTGGGGTTTACGCGGCAGGAAAACTAGCTGAATTTGAAGCTTGGGTCAGAGAGATTGATCGTACGGATATACTCAGTCTACTTGATGTCGCATGGCGAACGGATGGTTTAGTGAAAGGGGATAAGTTGATCGATACCCTGATTGAGCTGGTGGGCGATCATTCAATAGAAGACCTACCTATCCGGTTTACCGCAGTGGCCGCGGATATTGATGAAGAGAGAGAAATTTGGATTAACTCAGGCTCACTATTTGACGCGATTAGAGCTTCAATATCTTTGCCTCTGTTTTTCTCTCCTGTTGAATATCATGGGGCCTATCTTGTTGATGGGGGAATTTTAAACCCTGTTCCTATTGCACCTACTTTCAACGATAAAACGGATCATACAATTGCTGTTAATTTGGGAGCGCCTGTTGATCATAACCTTGATCTTTTTGATGATGCGCAGCTTTCGGGGAAGTCTGGTTTCAAACAAAAAGTGCATCGTTGGATTGGTAAATTGTACCGTGGGGATGAGGAGGAAGATCGCTCGTTAAGTATGTATGACGTGGCAAGCCAAGCCTTTGATTCTATGCAGGGAAGTATTGCGCGACAGAAGCTTGCGGCTTATCCACCGGATCACTTGATAGAGATTCCTCGAAATATGTGTGGAATTTTAGAATTTCACAAGGCGGGGCCTGTTATTGAACTAGGTGCTCAAAGAGCGCGCTCTTTTCTAGAGCACAATATTTAAGTCTGAAGATCTTTTCTTCGACGCTAGTATTCAGAGCATTTTTTATTCTGAGGGTTATGCTTTCTGAGGCTTAGGGTTTCTGAGGTGTTGGTTTTCTGAGGCTAGGTGTAGATTTAACGCTTTCTTGTGAAGATAGATAAATCTAATGTGAAAGATTGCCCCAACCACATTGTATAGTCTTGATGGTCTTTAAGATCGTCATCAGTGACGGGGTGAATAAGTACATTTAACCCTTTACGATGAAAGTTTAGCCAAGGAATCAGAGTTGGAAACTCGCTAGCTTCAAATGCAAGTTGGCAGCTCCAGCAAGGGTGTGGTCCCACATTCTTTTTATGAAACCTGCCTCGCTTAATCGGAAAGAGTTTTTCTGCTTCAAGGCATAGGTTTTCTGCTTGAACATATGTTTCTTGATCAAAATAAATGTGAGCGTGATATTCAGAAAACACTATTTTATTCCCTTATCTGTATTTGTGAATTAAGTATAACCTTGCTGAGAAGCCCTTTGCTAAATAAAAGCCCTTTGCTAAGTGAAAGCTCAGCGGAGATAAAATTAAAAGGGTGGCTATAACGAATAATCTCCGGACTAAGCCGGAGATTATTGATAGATCTAACTAATTTAGTTAGAGCACACTATGTTTTGAACTGTTGGACTTTAGCGTTTAGATCGACGGCGAGTCTAGCGAGCTCATCACTTGCTGCAGATATCTGCACGGCACCATCGGATGATTCTTGCGACGCATCATTGATAGAGACAAGAGAACGATTGATCTCTTCCGCTACGCTGGTTTGTTCTTCGCTGGCGGAGGCAATATGGGTATTCATATCTGTGATCATGCCCACCGCTTCAGAAATACCTTGCAAGGCTTCACCGGCTTGTGATGCTTTTTCGCCTGTAAGCTCAGCTTCTTGTTGGCTTTTTTCCATTGCGGTGACTACTGAACGAGTACCTGACTGCAAGCGTTCGATAGCATTTTGAATTTCGGTGGTAGATTGTTGGGTTCTTTGTGCAAGTGTACGTACTTCATCAGCTACTACGGCAAACCCACGTCCTTGATCGCCGGCACGTGCTGCTTCAATTGCGGCGTTTAGAGCGAGTAGGTTAGTTTGTTCGGCGATATCATTAATCACGCCAATAACTGAACCTATGCTGTCACTGTCATTCTCTACGGCGCTGATACGCTCTGAAACTACTGCAACATTATTGACAAGGCTGTTTGTAGATGTGACAGCTGCAGAGACAATGTCATTACCTTGGCTGGCTTGATCCTGCATCAGCCTTGCTTGGCTATCTGCATGCTCAGCGTTAGTGGCTACATCTTGAGATGTCGAGACCATCTCATTCATTGCGCTTGCTACTTGCTCAATTTCCAGGCGCTGATTATTTATATTACCTGTAGCTTGGGAGCGGACATCTGTTCTGAAGCGGCTGCTAACTGTTGTGTTGCCCCGCTAATGTCATTTATCAATTTACGTTGATGGCTAATCATCTTGTTGAAGCTAGTGCTCATCGCGGCTAGCTCATCATTGCCTGCAGCATCAGCCGAAACGGTTAAGTCGGAGCTGGAAGCAACTGTATCCATCGCTTTGTTAAGCGCTTGTAGTGGCGTATTTATAGAGCTATATACCAGTTTACTGACCAATGCGAGTACTAAAATACTCAATACACCAAGACTTGCCATAATTATTAGAGCAGTCTTGTATACCTCTTTGATGGTCTCCCTTTCCTCACCCGCTACCCTTAATTGTAAACTGATTAATTCAGTAATCTTTTCACCGATAGGGTCGATCGTCTCGTAGAGAGGTCCATCAAAATCATTCAGCTGTCCAGTAATATAACCTGAGCTGAGCATACTAAGGCTTGCCTCAAGCTTATCGAGGGAATTATTGGCTGGAATAAAGCGTGCTTCAACCTCTTTGGTGAGTTGAGCTTCTTCTACTGTGTGAGTCGTCGCCATATATTCCCCCCACTTTTCTTCAACATCTTTACGCGCTTTACGAATTCCATTTAAGGCTTCAGAGCCTGTAATTAAACCAGCATTAGCTTTATTAACAGCATTGATAACAAAAACAGCGTAATCATCTGCTATTAGTTTTAGATCCTTTAATGGAACGACACGGTCATCGTATATGCGGCCCACGCCATCATCGGATTGCTTTAACTCATATTGCGATGTAGCAATGAGTATTAGAATGCTGATAATTGGTAAAAGTGAAATAAGTAATAACTTACTTTTTATCTTTAGTTTGTTTAACAATATTTGTTTACCCTTATCTTGCTTCTACAGATCGTAATGCCGAGAACAAATATTGTTCAGATCCTTGGCGTGCCTGATCAAGACATTCAGTAACCCCCGGTGTACTGACGTATTCCTTCACTTATAGATGTAGCGCGTGTGGCTTTAATTAAAACCTTTAATAAATAGGTTTTTAAAAGATAATTGATAATTCTGTTATTTATTGTATTGATTTGTTTAAAGTGCTTGTTTTTTAATCAATTAATGTCGCGTTTTGTTTTTTTTGAGTAATTCATAGTCTCACCTGATACGTCTTTAATCAATTAGTGACTATTTTTTATAGTAATCCCTTTATTCGTATTTCCCTCCTATGCATCCTGTTCTAGAATGAAAGTGTATGCTTTATTGTTTCAAGGATGTTCAAATGCGTGTAGTTCTTTGGGGCTGCTTTGTCTTTCTTTTTTGCCATTCTGTTTTTGCTAAAGATACGATCAGTCTCCAGTTACTGTGGAAGCATCAATTTCAATTTGCTGGTTACTATATGGCGATTGAAAAGGGTTTTTATAAGGATGAAGGGCTAGAGGTTGAACTGAAAGAATTTGAGAATGGTCTTGATCTTGTAGATGAAATTCTTGAAGGTCGAAGCCAGTTTGGTGTGGCTCGTACCTCGCTTCTTATTGATAAAAATGCCGGTGCGGATGTTGTTGCTCTCTTTGCCGCGTATCAACAATCCCCTTTAATGCTCCTGACGCGTAAAGATTCTGGGATACTACTCTCATCCGATCTTAAGGGCCGGGATATTATGATCACCAACGATGCCAAAAAGGTTGGTGAGATAATTGCGATGCTGTTGCAAGCGGGCATTACGGGTTCTGATTACAATCAACAATTGCATAGCTACAATATTCAAGATCTCATCGACGGTAAAACAGATGCGATGGCTTCTTATATTTCAAATGAGCCCTATCAGATGGAGCTGTTAGGCACAGAGTATAATGTTATCCACCCTAAAGATTATGGGTTTGATATGTACTCTGACATTCTGTTCTCCTCTAGAGATTTTATTAAACAAAACCCGGAGCTTACAGATAAGTTTTATCGAGCCTCTATTCGAGGGTGGTTGTATGCATTTGAGCATATAGATGAGACTGCTCAGGTTATTTTTGAAAAATATAACTCTCAAAATAAGACACTTGATGCGCTAGTTTTTGAGGGTGAGGAGCTGCGCAATTTAGCTTTTGATCGCGATGGGAACTTTGGAGCATTGTCGATTAATAAGTTTAATGAGATGGCACAAGTCTATCTCATTACCGGAAGTATATTTTTAGGCTATGATTTTTCTGATTTTATCTATCGGCCTCCTAATAATATCTACCGTTTGAGCCAAGCAGAACAAAATTACGTTGATCAAAACCCTGAAGTAAAAGTGTGCACCAACCCAGAATGGTATCCCTTTGAGTTTTACTCAGAAGGAAGGCATCAAGGTATGGTGGCTGATTATCTTCAGCTAGTGATGAGAGCTGTGCAGTTAAATTATGAGATTGTTCCGACGACGTCATGGCAGCAGTCATTGAAATATGTACGTAATGGCCACTGTGACATTTTAGCCGGGGATATGCAGACGGTCGGGCAAACTGAATATTTAGATTTCACTAAGCCGTATTTAAGTGTGCCAGCGGTCATTGCTATTTCAGCAGACAACCCGCGTAAGCGTGTTTCAGGGATGAAGTTAGGTGTTGTAGATAAATCCGCATTTCATGAGATCTTATCGACGCGTTACCCTAATATGCAAGTAGTGCCCGTGACTCATACCGTTGAAGGTTTGAGATTGTTGCAAGCGGGTGTAATTAATGGGTTTGTTGGGGCGGATGCTAATATAGCTCATGTGCTTAAGGATCTTAAAATTCCTGATATAGCGATTAGTGACGAGCTTAGTGATAGCTGGGATTTTAGTATTGCGGTTGTTAAAGATGCTCCTCATCTTGTGAATATTTTGAATAAATCGATTTCATTGATTACGCCTGAGCAGCATGAATCCATCTTTAAGCGTTGGGTTGTTATTGAATATAAGCATACAACGGATCATACCGTGCTTTGGATTGTTTTAAGTGTTGTAGGTCTGTTGGTAATTGCGGGTTTATATCGTTATCTAAGTATGCTTTCTTACAACAAAGTATTAAAAACTATCGCTGAGAAGGATGCCTTAACCGGGATTTTGAGTCGGCGTAAGTTACGTTCGGAGTTGGATGCTTTTGTTGAGTTGTCGCAAAGGCATAATTGGACACTTTCACTTCTGTTTTTTGATATTGATGATTTTAAAAAAATTAATGACAGTTTAGGGCATCAAGTAGGCGATAGGGTGCTGATCTCTTTATCAGAGTTGATTGCACATAAATCGAGAAAAACTGACCGTTTTGGGCGCTGGGGCGGAGAAGAGTTTCTATTCTTAATGCTTGAAACTGATCTGGATAGCGCACATAAGATAGCTGAAAAGTTTAGGTTGGAGATCTCGCAGCATGATTTTGGCCTAAATGCGGATGTCACTTGTAGTTTTGGTGTCGCTCAATATCAAAAAAATGAGAGCGTTGAGCATTGGGTGAGTCGAGCAGACAAGGCGATGTATCATGCCAAAAATGATGGTAAAAACTGCGTTAAAATTTGCTAATTGTCAATGCTGATGTTCTTGGTAATAGTTTTTGGTCAGACAATAAAAAAGCACCTATATGTTTAATATAAGGTGCTTTTTTTATCATGCTAGAGCATGGAAGTCTTAATCGATTAGGCCGTAATCACTACGTAGAATGTCGATTATTTCTGCTTTAGGGTTTTCTGATAACACTAAAGGTTCGCCGGTGATTTTCTCAGCGATATTAATATAAGTATCAGATACCTTTTGCAATAAGGCTTCTGGTAAAGCGTTATCTTTAGCTAAGGCACATCTCTCTTCCATACGTTCTTTATTTAAAAGAATATCTGGATCAGGGAAATGATTCAGTAGCTCTTGGCGGAATACTTCTTTCGAATTTTCAACAACTTTACCGTCACGGTAAGAAGGGCCGTCCCAAATACGTGAAGAATCAGGCGTACCGACTTCGTCCATGTAGATAAGTTTTTCATTACCTGCAGCATCAGTCACATAACCAAATTCAAATTTGGTATCAACGAATACTTGGTCAAGTTTTTCAAGCTCATCACTGATGACGTCAAAACCTTCTTTCAGTAGTTTTTCATACTGCTCGATGTCGTCTTTAGTGCGGAATTGAAAAGCTTCGAAGTTATTTGTGATGTCATCGCGTGTGATGTTTACATCGTCTACTTCAGGTACACCTGGAATGCCAGACAAAATACCTTTAGTTGACGGTGTAATCAGAAGTTCAGGAAGCTTCTGGTCTTTAGTTAGGTTATCTGCAATTTCGATTCCGCAGAACTCACGCTCGCCTTTAGCATAAGAACGCCACATTGAGCCTGTAATGTATTGGCGGCAGATCGCTTCAATCATTACGGGTTTAGCTTTCTGTACGATCCATACGAAGGGGTGTGGAATGTCTAGGATGTGGCTGTCTGCTAAATCGTTTTCACGGAATAGTTTAAACCAGTGGTTGGAAATAGCATTGAGAGCAGCCCCTTTTCCAGGAACACCATTCATTCCGCCTTCACCATGCCAGATGCATTCGAAAGCAGAGATGCGGTCACTGATAACCATGATTGCAAGGGGAGCGTCTGCAGCTACATCGTAGCCTTTCTCTTGGATTAGACGTTTGCTATCCGCATCGGTCAGCCAGTAAACAGAGCGAACTTTACCGCTATGAATAGGTTGTTCAGTACGAATAGGTAGATCGTTATTAACTGCCAATACTTTATCAGCAAGACTCATTGATATATGTCCTGTATCTGTTCTTCGAAATCAGTAAATTAAGGCTTTAAGTAATAAAGCCTGAGACAAAAAGGGTGTTACTTTTGAACTCGCTGTTAGCTGTAACGTTTAGCGTCACGCATGAGTGAGCTCAAATCTAAATCCTGCATACTTGCTAACGCTTCTAAATCGTTAGATGTCCTTGGAGGTAGCTTTTTGAGTCGTTCTCGTTCTGCTTTCCTTTGCTGGACTTTCTCTAGTAGCTTGCTCTGGATATTATCGAGCTGCTCTATGGATAGTGCTTCGAGACGACTGACTAGTTGATCTTCAGTCATATATATCTGTGTTACTCCGAAACAGCAATTAGTTACATCAAGGTATTATACCAGAACTGTATTATCTTCGATCAAGTAGCATTTTAAATTTAAATTTGGAAACTTTCCTTTCGGTTTTAGTTTAGGTTGGAATAATATTTTCCGATGTGTTGCTTTTTCACTGAGTAAAAAACTTATTCCTACTGGGCTGTAACCCCCTCTGTAACATGTGCTGGCTTAATTTCATCTATTTTTTAGATGGTTGGCATGTATTTTGTTTGTAGTAAATAAAAAATATAAAAATGACAGAGATGCTCCAATGGCAGATAAGCCTTTTAAGAGTAATAAAAAAGTCCTGATCTTAGGGATTGGGAATGTGCTGTGGGCTGATGAAGGCTTCGGTGTGCGTTGTGTTGAAGCGCTGAATGAACAGTATCAGTTTGAAGATAACGTACGGCTCATGGACGGAGGCACGCAGGGCATTTACCTTGTGCAACATGTACAAGAGGCGGATGTATTAGTTGTATTTGATGCAATTGATTATGGCCTTAAACCCGGCACATTAAAGAAAATTTACGACGACCAAGTGCCTAAATTCATGGGCGCTAAGCAGATGAGTCTGCATCAAACCGGTTTCCAAGAAGTGCTAGCAATGGCGGAGTTTACTGGGAACTATCCTGAATCATTATTGTTGATTGGCTGCCAGCCCGTAGAGCTTGAAGACTTCGGCGGTAGCTTACGTGAGCCGGTTCGGGCTCAAATTTCCCCTTCAGTAGATATTGCGCTGGAATACTTAGCGAAATTTGGTGTGACTCCCACCTTAAATAAAGGCTCAAGCGAAGGCCTTTCTCCTGAGGAACTTACTATGCAATGTTACGAATCAGGCAGGCCTTCCGAGGGGGATGCATTTCGAAAAGGCGATCCCCGCTTTATGAATAAAAGCGAGGGGACTGACTAGTGTGTCTAGGTCTTCCTATGTTGGTCAAAAGCCATGAAGGGAATGTAGCGCAATGTTCGGTTAATACATCTCCTGATACTCCTTTAGAAACAGTTGATCTATCTTTGGTTGGGCCGCAGAAAACCGGGACTTGGGTTCTCGTGTTTTTGGGCGCCGCTCGAGAGGTGATTACTGTGGAAAGGGCTGAGCAAATTAGGAATGCGCTAACTGCAATTGAGGCTGTTATGAATGGTAATGAGATTGATGTAAACGATCTTTTTTCGGATTTGGTTGGGGAGGAGCCTCAGCTTCCTTCTCATTTACAGAATAATAATTAAAGGTTCCTATCTATGCCGTCGCCGCTTATTAACCGTCTTGTGGATGAACTGAATTATCCATTATTAAACCATGAAAATTTTGATTCATTTATAGAAGAGAATGAATACAGCGTTCTTTTTTGTACGGAACAACCAAATCGCTTTCCTGAAAGTAATGATGTCGCGGTAATTTTACCTGAGCTTGTGAATAGCTTTCCTCAATTAAAACCAGCCGTTATTGATACCGCTTTCGAGAAAAAAGTTCAGGGGCGCTATAACTTCAATGTGTGGCCAAGCTTGGTTTTTTTGAAAGAGGGGCGTTATTTAGGAACGATCAGTAAAGTTCAAGATTGGGGAGTATATCGAATGGAGATAGAAAGTATTTTATCTTTGGAACCCCGAAGAGACCCGGGGATCGGAATTCCCGTGGTGGTTAATCCTACGTCATCTGCTTGCGGTCAATAAGAGGATTTAAAGATGGAAAATAATGGAATTCCCCTCGTTAATGTACCTATGGGACCCGGTAGCCAAGATGAAGGCGATATGGTTCTAGATTACATGAAGATGCCATCTGAGATGGCGAGCTATGATATCCCCATTTTGCCAGAGGCTGAAACGGTTGCTGAATATCCTCAAGCTATTGCGTTAATGGACGTGTTACAACGTTCTTTGGATAGTTATCAGGTCGGGAGCGAAACACATAAGATTACGTTGAATGCATTGGGCGAAGGTGATCTGGAAATTATGAATCAGATTCTAGGTGAAGGAGAAGTGAGTATCTCTATCGCTGGAATCCAACCGGTTAAAACCCAAGAAACGGTTTTGGCAGGTGTGTGGCGCTTAAGACGCTTTTCTGAATCAGGTGAATTGATCGATGACATTATTGAGATTGCTGATGTGCCTCAGTTGGCGAGTTTAAATGCGTTTAGTACTCAGCATGAATTGAAGTTTGATGCTGATAATATTCCCGCTGGCGTCCTAAATGCGCCTTCTGTTTTAGTAGAAATTCAGGAAGCCTCTGCACAATACCGGCAGGCTCAGATGGAAGGCGTTGCCATAGAGTTTGCTCATGTCATTAATCTATCTCTGCTGCCATTTTCTCCGCAGGACCATGCTTTCCTATCGCAAGTGACAGGAACCGGACCTGTGACCATCTTATCTCGAGGTTATGGAAACTGCCGTATCACATCGACTCAGATCGAGGGGTTATGGCGGGTTCAGTACTTCAATAGCACAGATCAATTGATCCTCGATACATTAGAAATTACAGAGATGCCGCTGGTTGCTTGTGCTGCTCAGGAAGACTTAGATGATTCATCTGAGCGTTTGAAAGAGATTCGAGAGGTGCTCATATGAGCTATCAAGGTTTTGAGGGTAGCTACCTAGGCGATCAAAGCCGTGTGCAAGATGATGCGCGTTTGGAGTGCAAAATCTGTTGGCATGTCTATGACCCTCAAGAGGGGGACAGTATATGGCAGGTTGCGGCAGGAACCCCTTTTAGTCAGCTCCCTGAGCATTGGCGTTGTCCTGAATGTGACGGTGAAAAAGATCAGTTTATGGTCTTGGAAGGTTAGATCATGGTAAACGCAGAGCAAATTAAGCAGCATTTTAATGAAGTCGCACAGAAAATGTCTGACTTGCCTGTGTTTAATTCACACTTGTCTGTCGAGTGTGTTGGTTTTGAATCTCCATCAGCAGCGGAGCGAGAGGGTTATACTATGGGGGTTTTAGTGACGCCGTGGTGTATGAACTTAATGCTGCTTCCGACTAGTCCAACGTCGCGTTATGGCGATGATGGTAGGGGAGCGCTTATAGGTGATAAGCAACTAATCACAATGCCTTCAGGGGTGTATGAATTTATTTCTGCTGATAATGGAGCGCTAGGTCGTTACTTAAGTTGTTCGTTGTTTTCCCCTATGTTCGAATTTTCTGATCAAAAACATGCGGTTGAAACGGCCCAGGCCGCATTGGAAGCCGTTAAGAGTGATCAGAATCAAAGTTTGACTGACCTGCAGCGTGCTAAAAAAGAGTTAGCTAACGGGGAATGCAGTAGAGAGCAGCGCAATCACCTTTCTTTATCTAATAGCGGACATAAGGCCGAGGTCGTTGAGAGCCGGCCAACACTTTCACAAGCTGATCAGCAGACAAATCAATCAGATATAGCAATTAGTAATGGTGAAATAGATAAACCAAAAAAACAATTAAGTCGTCGGGGCTTTTTAACTGCGGGTTTATCTAAGAGGACAGGTGCCTAAATGGTCGTTGAGGCTCACGCAAGCTCCCTTACCCATATAGCGGGGCGCTTGAATATTATAGTGAAGTACGATGGCCAAAAAATTCTGGCGGTTCTCATTAATTCGACACGGCCTAAGTTACTGACTCGTTTACTTGAAGGCAAAAGACCTGAAGAGGCCTTCAATTTAATACCTCTAATTTTTTCGTTATGCGGAACGGCTCAGACAGTCGCTGGCGCGATGGCGATTGAGTCACTACGCGGGGTTAAGGTTTGTAAAGAGGTAGAGATCGCAAGGTCTGTTTTAATTTATCTGGAAACGGCTAAAGAGCTTTGCTTACGTTTATCTAAAGATTGGTTGGAAAATGCCCCTCTGATTGATGTTTATGACGTTATGACATGTTACCGCTCTGCATTGAGTCAGCTTGGATTCTCCCTTGATTTGCAAACTGATACGAGTAACGCCCAAGCAGAATTTAACTATGCGGAGCTGCTGTATTCGTTAGAAAAGCTGTTGCTGCCGTTAACAAGTTTTTGTGAAAAATCAACGAGTGTTGAACGCGGTATTACGCCATTTTCACAGTTGGTTGATAACCTTAATGCACAATTTGAAGGAGTTGAACTTGGGCCGTCAGCACCGGCTTTAAATCTTACTGCTGAGTATTTGGAGCAAAAATTTGAAAGTGATGATGTTGCCGCTGTTTTTTGTTCTCGGCCAACGATAGAAACGAATGGCGGATCTATGTGTGCTGAAACCGGTGTTTGGGCTCGGCATGCTGACAATAAGCTGATCCTTCAGGCTGAAGCTGAGGGATCACATCAGCTTACTTTGAGGTTTCTTGCTTTGGTTTATGAGTTGGCAAGTATTCCAGCCAAGATTAGAGAGATAATAAATAGTGAGACTGGTAGATTAGGTGTTACAGCTTCAGAAGGTTTAGCGACTGTGAATACGGCCCGGGGTTTGTTAGTTCACAAAGTCACGTTGGAGAATGTAAACGGTGATGAGCGCATTAATAAGTATCATATCATTGCCCCAACTGAGTGGAACTTTCATCCTGAAGGGAGTTTGATTTCTATACTTCAAGGGGTGGTGGTATCAAGAGAAAATTTAATGCCCTTACTGGATAAATTGATTTTGGCAATTGACCCTTGTGTTGCCTATGACATTAAAATAGAAGAATAAAAATGCATGAAATGTCTATAGCAGAAGGCATCGTACAGGTGCTAGAAGACCAAGCCAGAGAACAATCCTATACAAAAGTGAAAACTGTTTGGTTAGAGATTGGCCCCTTGGCAATGATTGAATCAGAAGCGTTACGTTTCTGTTTTGAGGCAGTAACCCGAGATACTTTAGCTGATGGTGCTACTTTAAAAATAATAAATATAAAAGGCGAAGCGTTTTGTATGCAATGCCTAAAAAATGTCCCTATCACGCAACGTTATGACAGTTGTGTTGAGTGTGGGAGTCATCATTTACAGGTGACTCAAGGGGACGAGATGAGAATAAAAGAGCTGGAGGTCGATTAGTTATGTGTACGGTTTGTGGATGTAGTGAAGGTAATATAAAAATAGAAGGCTCAGAGAAAAATGAGCACTCACACACTCATGACGTGTCAGCAGAAAAGCATGTTCATCGCCATGATCATGCTTCGAAAGGTCATTCTGAAGAGCCAAATGTAGCGGTTCAAACGGGAGATGATCTACATTTCGGCAAAGGTCCCGCTCATGCTCATGTAGCAGGAATGAGCCAGAGTCGGATGGTACAGATAGAGCAAGATATTTTAGGTAAAAATGATCGCTATGCGAGCTTGAATAGGACTCGATTCCAAGCTCAGAGTATTTTTGTGCTGAATTTAGTCTCTAGCCCAGGTTCAGGCAAAACAACCCTACTGACGGAAACCATTAAACAGCTTCAAGAACAGCATAAAGAAGCGGTAAATATGGCTGTAATCGAGGGTGATCAACAAACCGCTAATGATGCTGATCGCATTCGTGAAACGGGTGTGCCGGCAATACAGGTTAATACAGGAAAAGGCTGTCATCTAGATGCACATATGGTCGGCCATGCGCTGGATAATTTACCTGAGCTACAAGGTGGTCATCTTTTTATTGAGAATGTTGGTAACTTAGTTTGTCCTGCTGCTTTTGATCTGGGTGAAGCGCATAAAATTGCTATTCTTTCGGTGACTGAAGGCGAAGATAAACCATTGAAATACCCAGATATGTTTTATGCAGCAGATCTGATGATTTTGAATAAAACAGATCTTCTACCCCACTTAGATTTTGATGTGGCTAAATGTATCTCTTACGCTAGGCAGGTGAATCCAGATATTAAGGTTTTGCAGCTATCGGCCAAAAGTGGCGAGGGTATGGCCGAATGGATTGAATGGCTGGAGAGCAATCGAAAGGGGATGATTCATAGCCGTATCGATAAACTCCAATCGGAGATAAATCAGTTTAAGGCGTTGCTTTAATATGCAGATACTTAAACGCCCAACGGTCCTATGTGTTGATGATGAAATTCGCTCTTTAGAAACATTAGAGCGAACCTTAGATGAGGACTTTGATGTTCTCACGGCCTCTAATGCTGATCAGGCGATGGAGCTCTTAGAGGTCAATGAAGTTCATGCCATATTATGTGATCAAAGAATGCCTGGAAAAACAGGTGTGGAATTTCTCACAGAGGTGAGGCAGCGTTGGCCTCAAACGGCGCGCCTAATCTTATCTGGTTATACAGATTCTGAGGATATTATCCGTGGTTTAAATGAAGCGGGAATCCTTCAGTATATTACTAAGCCTTGGCATCCGGACAATTTATTGTTGATTATGCGTGGCGCATGTCGCTTGTATGAGCTGCAAAATGAGAATGAGCTGCTTGCGATGGAGATGCGCCTGACAGAAGATCAGGCAGAGAAAAATATCTCTCAGAAAAAACAGCGCCTTCAACAAAGCTTTCAGTTAGATGAAATTCGTCGTCATAAACACAGCCCTTTAAATGATTTATGCGAGCAGACCGCCAAGATTGCACCCTATGATGTTTCTGTTTTAGTTACAGGTCCATCGGGTGCGGGTAAAGAGTTGTTTGCACGTGCTCTACATTACAATAGCTGTCGGGCCGATAGGCATTTTGTTGTCGAAAACTGCGGAGCTATGCCGGATGAGTTGCTGGCATCTGAACTCTTTGGTCATAAAAAGGGCTCATTTACCGGTGCGATTTCAGATCATGTTGGCCTATTTGAACAGGCTGACGGTGGTACCATTTTCTTAGATGAAATTGGCGAAATTAGTCCCTCATTTCAAGTGAAATTGTTGCGTGTGCTTCAGGAACGTGAAGTTCGCCGCTTAGGAGAACACCAGCGTAGAGCGGTGAACGTACGTGTCGTTGCTTCTACAAATCGAGACCTTGAGGAAGAGGTAAGAGCCGGGCGTTTTCGCCAAGATCTTTATTTTCGTTTAGCTGAAGTGACTTTAGAGCTTCCCGCTCTTGAAAAAAGAGCGGTCGATATACCGGTATTAGCGGAAGGTTTTTTAGAAAAGGCGGTCGCCGAATTCGATAAACCGGTTAAAGGTTTTACTGAGGAGGCTTTAGGCTGCATGAGTCGTTACTGCTGGCCAGGGAATGTAAGGGAGTTACAGAACGAAGTTAGACGGATGTTGGTGTTATCAACGGAAGACCGGTTATCAGCGGATCTACTTAGCCCTAGGGTCTTAAGGGCTGCACCGATTGAAGAGACTGCAGAAACAGAAGTGCTGGCATGTTTAGATGGAACCTTAAAGGAGCGTATCGAGGGGTTAGAAAAACGAATATTACGTGAAACGCTTATTCGTCACCGTTGGAATAAAAGCCAAGCATCGCGGGAGTTGGGTTTATCTCGTGTAGGGTTGCGTTCAAAGCTTGAGCGCTATGGTTTAAATAAGGACTTCCATTAATTCGATGCAGGTAGTGTAGGGTTATGGCTGTGACTGCGATGAGTATTCGTATAACCGGGCAAGTTCAGGGGGTCGGCTTCCGTCCTTTTGTTTATAACCTTGCAGGGCGTTTGTCGGTCTGCGGATTTGTACGAAATGATCCCCAGGGTGTGTTTATCCATGCTCAGGCAGAGTCTTCGGTTTTACAGCAGTTTAAAGAGCGGCTGCTTCATGAACAGCCTTCAATGTCATTGATTGAAGGATTAAAAGCCGAACCGGCAGACGTAGAGTTAAAATACACCGCTTTTACTATTGCTGTGAGTGAGGCTGGAGAAGTGCAACAGGGTGTCACGCCCGATGCCAGTGTATGCCAAGCCTGTTTAGCGGAACTGTTTGATCCTAAGGACCGACGCTACAAATATCCATTTATTAATTGCACAAACTGCGGCCCTCGATACAGCTTAATAACGGCTTTGCCGTACGATCGTGCCCACACCACCATGCGAGTATTTGCCCAGTGTCAGCTATGTTCGGATGAGTACAACACTTCATCTAATCGCCGTTTTCATGCGCAGCCAAATGCTTGTGCGGAGTGTGGCCCATCTTTATCGTTTCACAATCATGCAGGGGAGCAAATCCTTTCATGTGATCCTATAGCTGAAACCCTTGCACTGATTCAGCAGGGTGGGGTCATGGCTGTTAAAGGAATTGGAGGTTTTCACCTTGTTTGTGATGCTCGCAATGATGAAGCCATAAAGCGCTTACGTGAATTGAAACATCGAGAGGCTAAGCCGTTTGCAGTTATGGCGGCTAATCCTGATTCATTAAACTCAGTTGTGAGAGTGACTCCGCAGATTAAACAGCGTTTGCAGGGTATGGATGCGCCTATAGTGCTGTGCCCTCGTACCTACTTAGAGGATGGAGAAGGATTACCCGACGCTATAGCACCTGGATTAGCTTGGTTAGGTGTTATGTTACCTCACTCTCCAATCCACTATTTACTGTTTCATAAAGCCGCTGGTGAACCTGCTGGTAGCTCATGGTTGGATGAGCCTCAGGATCTACTCTTGGTTATGACTAGCGCTAATCGTAGCGGAAACCCGTTAGTGTTTGAGAATCCTCTAGCATTTAAGCAACTGGCCGGAATTGCAGATGGTTTTTTAGTTCACGATAGAGATATCCAGACGCGCAGTGATGACTCCGTTATCAGTGCTATGGGGAGCGAGCAGTCGATTGTAAGGCGGGGACGGGGCTTATCACCTCAGTTTATACCGTTATCTTCTGGTTTTGAGCAGTTGAATAAATCGGTGCTTTCAGTTGGCGCATTTTATAAAAATACAGTCTGTCTGACTAAAGGTAGTCGAGCTTATGTGTCGCAATATATAGGGGATTTAGATAATCCAGATTGCTGCAGGGCACTAAATGAAACAGTTGAACAACTGAAATCCCTACTCGATATTGAGCCAGAGCTGGTTGTGTCAGACCAGCACCCGGATTTCTATAGCTCACAGTTTGCTGAGCGCTATAGTCAACAGCAGGGTATACCTTGGCTTCAAGTTCAACATCATCATGCACATATAGCGGCGGTTGTGGCTGAACATCAGATCAGAGAACCGGTCTTAGGTTTAGCACTTGATGGACTTGGGCTGGGTGATAATGGAGAGCTATGGGGGGGCGAGCTACTTTTTGCCCATGAGGGGCAATTTGAACGTATCGCTCACCTATCTCCTTTAGTGATGCCCGGGGCAGAGCAAGCGTCTAAAGCGCCTTGGCGCATGGCCGCTGGTGCTTTGTTTAAGCTTGGTCAAGCTGATTGTGTTTCACAGCGCTTTTCTGAGCAGCCCGGAGTTAATGTGGTTGAGCAGCTATTGCTCAAACAGCTTAACTGTCCAGAAACAACCAGCGCGGGGCGTTTATTTGATACGGTCGCGGGGTTATTGGGTGTGAGCAATCTAAATCAATATGAAGCCCAAGCGGCAATGCTGCTTGAGTCGTTAGCTTATAACTATTTACAAAATCATGACTGGCCTACCGAGTTACCTCTTATTGAAGTTGATGAAAATGGCGATCTAAATTGCCTCTCTTTACTTGATCGCCTCTCAAACTGTTCTGACTCTGCTTATGGTGCTGCGCTGTTCCATCAACAGTTTATTCAAGGCTTAGTTCAGTGGGTAGGTCAACACAGTGAAGTCAGGGGTATTAAAAGAATCGTGCTATCAGGTGGCTGTTTTTTAAATAAGTTGTTGCTAACGGAAGTGAAGTCCCGTTTACAAAAAGAGGAGCTTGATGTTTTTCTTGCAGTGAAAATGCCTTGTAACGATGGTGCAATTTCCCTAGGTCAGGCCCAGATAGCATTAGAAATCGAGTATCAAAAATTCCTACAAAAACAACAAGCTGGATCAGCGCTGAAACATGATCGATATGACGCTTTTTCAGAGGAGAAAAAATTATGTGTTTAGCGATCCCTGTGCGTATAGAGGAAGTTCTGGGAGCTGAAACCGCTATAGCTGATATAGGCGGGGTACGAAAAGAGATCAATGTCGCGCTTATCAGTGATTTAGCTGTAGGGGATTACGTTATTATGCACGTAGGGTATGCGCTAAATAAAATTGATCCACAAGAAGCTGAGCGCACACTTGCTCTATTTGCCGAGCTGGATGAATTAGACCAGAAAGCCTCTATTGAGGCCACGCAATGAAATATGTGAATGAATATCGTGATGGGGCGTTAGCGAAAGAGATTGCGGATAAAATTCGTCAAGAGGTTAATCCTGATCGCGAATATAACTTTATGGAATTTTGCGGCGGTCATACCCATGCTATTTTTCGCTATGGAATCCCTGACCTGCTGCCCGCAAATGTAAACATGATTCATGGCCCGGGATGCCCGGTCTGTGTTTTGCCTATCCCTCGTCTTGATGCGGCTATTGAATTAGCGGTGACCCATAAGGTTATTCTCTGCTCATATGGTGACATGCTGCGTGTACCCGGATCGCGCAAGCGTAGTCTGTTAAAGGCTAAAGCCGAAGGGGCAGATGTTCGAATGGTTTACTCCTGTATGGATGCTCTGCGCATAGCGCAAGAGAATCCTGATCAGGAGGTGGTTTTTTTCGCTATTGGTTTTGAAACGACTACTCCACCTACCGCGTTAGTTATAGAGCAGGCACTGAAGTTAGGCCTGAAAAACTTCACCGTTTATTGCAATCATGTTCTGACTCCCGCTGCGATCAGTAACATCCTTGAGTCACCAGAAGTGCGTGAACTGGGGGTTCTGCCGTTAGATGGTTTTGTTGGGCCCGCTCATGTGAGTACAGTGATTGGCTCCCAGCCCTATTACTATTTTGCAGAAGAGTACCAAAAACCGGTTGTTATAGCGGGTTTCGAACCTTTGGATGTTTTACAAGCGATCTTAATGCTTGTGCGGCAGATTAATGAAGGTCGTGCTGAAGTAGAGAATGAGTTTGCCCGTGCAGTGACCTATGAAGGTAATCCTCGCGCGAAGCAAGTAGTTGCAGATACCTTCGAGTTACGCCGTTCTTTTGAGTGGAGGGGATTGGGAGTTGTTCCTTATAGCGCCCTCAAAATTAAGCAGAAGTACGCTCAGTTTGATGCGGAAAAACGCTTCACCGTTGATTACCGAAGTACTCGCGAAAACAAATCTTGTGAATGTGGGGCTATCTTACGTGGGGTAAAATCCCCTCGGGATTGCACTCTCTTTGGTGATCCTTGTACCCCTGAAAACCCATTAGGCTCCTGCATGGTTTCTAGTGAGGGGGCTTGCGCAGCCTATTATAGTTACGGTCGTTATCAAGATCGTACTTTTGCTTCTGATAAATCACACCCTGCTGCTTGAACTCGAGAATAATAATATGAGTAATAACTGTAACGCTGGAAATAAAACTTATAGCCAGACATTAGATCTTGTGAAAGGCAAAGTGGAGATGGTCCACGGAAGTGGTGGCAAGGCGATGGCTCAGTTAATTGATGAGTTGTTCTTAAAAGCTTTCTCTAACAAATGGCTTGAGCAAATGAACGACCAAGCCTGTTTTCAATTGCCGGCGGGTAATGTCGTGATGGCAACGGATAGCCATGTGATTTCTCCCCTGTTTTTCCCTGGGGGGGATATAGGTTGTTTGTCTGTACACGGCACTGTAAATGACGTCGCGATGTCAGGCGCCGTTCCTAAGTACCTTTCAGCAGGTTTTATTCTGGAGGAGGGCTACCCTTTGGCCGATCTGCAGAAAATTGTTACCTCTATGGCTCAGGCTGCGGAAGACGCGGGGGTTCATATAGTGACAGGTGACACTAAAGTTGTTGAGCGTGGCAAAGGTGATGGCTGTTTTATTAGTACTACCGGTATTGGTGTTGTTCCTGAAGGTATTTCAATGGGGGCAGAACGAGTGAGTGTGGGCGATAAAATCATCGTCTCAGGTAGTTTAGGGGATCATGGTGTAGCCATTATGTCTCTACGAGAAAACCTTACTTTTGAAACTACTATTGAATCCGATACTCAATCATTGAATGATCTTGTGGCTAGCATGGTCGATGTTGTTCCAGATATACACTGCTTGCGTGATCCTACACGTGGGGGGCTGTCGGCAACCCTTAATGAGATTGCCCAACAATCAAATGTAGGGATGCAAATATATGAAACACAGCTGCCGATTAAACCCCAAGTGAATGCTGCTTGTGAGTTTTTGGGTTTAGATCCCTTGTTTGTAGCTAATGAAGGAAAGCTGGTGGCGTTTTGCCCGCCAGATAAAGCGGATCAGCTGCTTGCGGCCATGCGTCAGCACCCTAAGGGAAAAGACGCAGCTATTATCGGAGAGGTCTTTGAAGACGATTTGAATTTTGTTCAGATGGAAACGGCTTTTGGCGGCAACCGTATGGTGGATTGGATCAATGGCGAACAGCTTCCGAGGATCTGCTGATGCGTATTCTTTTTTTGACCCATGCTTTTAATAGCCTTACTCAACGTTTATATGTGGAATTACGCCAGCTGGGCCATGAGCTTTCTATTGAGTTTGATATCAATGATGAAGTCTCTCAACAAGCAGTGGATTTGTTTAAGCCGGACCTTATTCTCGCTCCTTTCTTAAAGCGAGCGATTCCAGAGAGTATTTGGCGTAAGCACCGTTGCATAATCGTTCACCCTGGCATTGTCGGTGACCGAGGAGCTTCATCCGTTGATTGGGCTATTATGCAGGAGCGTCAATATTGGGGGGTGACCTGTTTAGAAGCGGTCGAGGAGATGGATGCTGGGGATATTTGGGCCAGTGTCGAATTTCCAATGCGCGAAGCGACTAAAAGTTCTCTTTATCGTAATGAAGTCACTGAGGCGGCGATTACTGCGGTTAAATTAACCCTAGAGCGCATCGATTCAGGGGATTACCAACCAGAGCCGTTAAATTATGATAATCCTGAAGTTAAGGGGCAGTGGAACTCTGCTATGACACAGGAAACACGTCAAATTAATTGGCAGCAGGATGATAGTGCCACCGTTCATAGAAAAATTAGAGCGGCAGACTCTCAACCCGGCGTTAAGTCGGTGATCGCGGGTAGGGAATATTATATGTATAACTCAGTGATTGAAGAAGAGTTAGCTCAAGGGGTGAGTGAACAATCTCCTGGATCAAAGGCAGAACCGGGCTCCATCATCGCTACACGTAATGGCGCCATATGTTTTGCCACAATAGATGGCGCTGTCTGGATTACGCATCTAAGGCTAGTAACGCCTAAGAATGATGAGTTTAGCTTTAAGTTGCCAGCAATCATGTTCCTTAAAAAAGCGCTATTAAGTGCGCCAGAATCTCTTCGTGTGCCTAATATCGAGTTATTGCCTGAGACAATCGTGAAGGGTAATACATGGCAAGAGATTCGTTACATCGAAGAGGGAGCGGTTGGTTACCTGCACTTTGATTTTTATAATGGCGCTATGGACAGTGAACAATGTCTTCGTTTAAAAGACGCTGTTGCTGAGGCGAAAGAACGGGATATAAATGTGCTCGTCTTAATGGGTGGGGATGAGTACTGGTCGAATGGTATTCATCTTAATCAGATTGAGGCTGCTGAAAGCCCTGCAGAAGAGTCTTGGCGGAATATTAATGCAATGAATGATCTTTGTTTAGAGATCATTAACTCCCCAGATCAGTTGGTTATGGTGGCCATGAGAGGCAATGCGGGAGCTGGTGGCGTGTTTATGGCGCTGGCAGCAGATAAAGTCTTTGCGCGTCACCATGTAGTACTTAACCCTCACTATAGGTCTATGGGGAATCTATACGGTTCTGAGTATTGGACCTATCTATTACCGAAAAGGGTTGGTGAGACTTTGGCCCATGAGCTTATGCACAATCGATTACCGTTATCGGCAAAAGAAGCGGAAGAGAAGGGGCTTATTGATGCATGCTTTAATGAGTCACGTGAGGGCTTTATAAATAAAATCCAAAAAGAAGCGGCGTTTTTGTCTAACAGTTCTGATTTTTCAAATCTGTTATCACAAAAAAACTTACAGAGAGAGACAGATGAGCTGAAAAAGCCTCTACAGCGGTATCGAGATGAAGAACTAGAGCAGATGAAGCTGAACTTCTTTGGCTTTGATCCAAGCTACCATGTGGCGAGATATCATTTTGTTGAGAAACTATCTAAAGCACGTACACCTGCTTATTTAGCTCAACACCGTATGCTTTAAGGGATGAGGAAGCTGGTTGCAGCTTCCTCTTGCTCTAGGATAGATATTTATTCGTAATCTACTACACAGCGAGCGCAGCTATTATTATGGCCACACTCGCTTGATACTAAGTGCTCTAATTCACGTAGTTTTTCTTTAACTTTACTGTGTACTGTATCCGAAGTTGTATGGTTTTTTCGATAAAACTCGATGAGCTGGCTAGATTCTTCAAAGGATAAAGTTAAAGGAGCTGTCTTGAGCTGACAGCAATTCAGAGTAAAACTGATCTGATTATGTCTGATCAATATACTGGATTCTACAGCAGGAATTCCTCCGAAATTGAATTCTTCTGTATCCATAATATCCAGAATAGAGCGGCTTATAGGAACGCAGACCTCATTGTCTGTAGCGCCTATGCTTGTAATGAAAATACTCATAATGACGTCCTGCCTCGATAGTATTTCAGCACCTATTTTAAGATAAATGAGGTCTTAGATACACTATCACTTACGGTAGTCGATCAAAAAAAATAGCTAAAAGTTTTCCGCTAAGTTGATGCTGCTTGCTGGCTTTCAATCGCCCAAGCTATTGCTTCAGATTGCGCTTTTAAAAGAGAAGAGCTAGCTGCGTGGCCAGACAAGCTATCCCATTGATAGCGGGAAAAATGGATGACATCATTTAACATGGTCCCTAGCTCTCCTTCTCGAAGCACTAGAGCTTTATTGACTTCTTCACTTAATGGAATATGGTTTTGTAGTTCTTCCATTGGGATTGAGAAGAGGGTATCAGCGCCGGATAAAATTCCAAGTAAAAAAGCTAAGCCAGATTCAGCGCCGTATTCTTTGGCGATACATTCGCTCATTTTTGCTCGAATTAACAGCTCACGACAGAGCTCATCTGTTACATCTAAGGTGCCAGAAAGTGAAACAACAACTGCCCAGCGTTTTAATTCATTTAGACCGAGTATGACAACCGCTTCATTAAGTGTAGATATAGAGCGTTGTAGCGAGAAGGTTGTTGAATTGACAATTCGTAATAAACGCACGGCAAGGCGAGGGTCTTTAGCTATTATTTTTTCAAGACCTTCAGGCGTTGCATCAGGATTATTGAGTTCAGAAAGAAGCTCTAGCATCGTCAGCTTGCTGCCACTAAGCTGTTGACCTTCTATGACTTCGGGATAAGCAAAAAAGTAGCCTTGGAAAAGCTGGAATCCAAGTTTTCGGAACCGATTAAATTCGACCAGTGTTTCTACTTTTTCAGCCAGTAACGTCAGATTGTAAGGCTGTAATTTTTCAAGACAGTGGAAAAGCGCTTTGCCTTTTAGGGCCAAAACATCCACTTTGACAATATCTACAACATCCATGATGGATGCATATTCATCCTTCCACGTGAAATCATCCAGTGCGATCTTAAAACCTAAGCTAGATAATTCCCTGATACGTGCGGATGTGCGTTCATTAATAGGGACATCTTCCACTATTTCAATAACGACGTTATCTACTGCAAAGGTAGGTAGATCTTGAAAAAGTAGTTCTTCATTAAAGTTCATAAAGGCGGGTAATACACGCATATTGCCTTTATGCATAACGCCCGTGTATGAGTTGATAAGTACCTGACAAGTAGCAGAGGTACCATCAAATAATTCTCCGGGGGGGCAACCATCAGAATCACGATAAAGTAATTCGTAGCCAATTGTTTCACAGTTGGCATCTAAGATAGGTTGTCTAGCGAGTAGAACCTCTTCAAGCACACGTAACCCTCATAAACGATAATAACTTGCCGTTATCATTATTTAGCTAATGGATTAATCTGAATCTACTTAATTATGGATATATATGAAGAAATTTACAGCGGACGCTGTGGAATAACAAGGAAAATACAAAAAAAAGCCGGGCTGAGTCCGGCTTTTTAAAAAAGTAATAAATTACTTAGTGATAGCCTGTAGTTCAGACATAGCCGCTTCACGAGTTTCGTTAGCGATAGAAGTGAACGCTTCGCCTTGGCCTTTAAGTAATTCGAAAAGAGACTTGTTAGCTTCCATGTTGAACTTGATTAGTTCTTCTGGAGTTTTAAGGTCTTTTGCTTTTTCAGCTTCAGTCTGGAAGAAAGAAGTTAGCTCTTCACCAGATTTTTTCTGCTGTTCGATAGATTTAGTGATTGCTGCAGCCTGCAAGTTCATTAGAGACTGTAGAGCGTCGAAAGATTTCTGGAAATCAACTGTGTTAGTCATAATAATTCTCCTAGGAAGTTTTTTGTGCGCTGCACAATATGAGGCTTATTCTAGTCTGTTTTTTGATCAAGTCAACCTTTTTATGCTGCGGTGCACAAAAAAGATAGAAGGGATCTTTAGGGGCATGCTCAATAGAAAAGTGTAAAGAGATTAAAGCTAGAATGAAGGCTGGACCTGTGTGATGCATCTTGATCTAATTGTGCTCCACAATTAAGACGACTATGGCAAGCGTATGGCTGGTGTTGAAACAATTCTGTCCCTATTTATTTTGATTGGCTTGGGATATTTAGGAAAGAGAACCGTACTTTCTGGTATATCCATTGCACCCTTAAACACATTTGTATATTACTTTGCGGTCCCTGCTCTGTTATTCAATTCTGTGTATAAGTTGTCCTTGGATAGCCTTTTTCAGCCCTTATATTTAGCTACGTTTCTTATTGCAGTGGTACTCACCGGCTTAATTGCTGTTATAGGCTGCGCGCTTTTTTTTAAAGAGAGAGCCAAAGAAGTGCTGGTTATTCGTGCATTAAACGGCACTTTCTCAAATTACGCTTATATGGGAATACCCATCGTTTATGGGTTATTGGGTGAGGCTGCGTATGGTGCAATGGTTAGCATTATTTTATTGGGCAATGTTTTCCAGATTGGTGGGACTCAGTTTTTAATTGAGAGTCAACGGCAGGAAGGAAAAGGGGTTAAGCAGTTTTTTACAATTCTTGAAAAGTCTATTGTCCGCAGCCCCATTGTATTAGCGACCTTTTTGGGTGTGTTATTCTCAGCGTTTGAGCTTAATCTCCCTACGGTAATTGCTACTTCATTAGATCTGTTGGCTCCAGCGACCGTACCTGTTGCCCTATTTTGCCTAGGAGCCAGTCTTGAATTTAAGACGTTGCAGCAGAGCCGGCTAGAATTGGTATGGCTGGTGATTGTTAAGCTGATTGTTCACCCTTTAATTACCCTTGCTGCGTTTTCTATTGCAGGTTTGGATGATAAAAATTGGTTTTTAGCCGCAGTATACCTTGCCGCATTGCCAACAGGCGCTTTAGCGCATGTAATGGCGGTTCGTTATGATGTTCGAGAGAAAGAGACATCATTAACTGTTGTGCTATCGACGATGGCGTCGCTTTTAAGTGTTTCATTGTGGGTTGCTTGGGTATTTTAAGTCCGTGGGTTACTTAAAAGGCCGCTCAAACTTAGCATCTTGATTCATTTTGTATAAATACAATAAGCTCTTCGGGCTCGTCAGGGCTATTTGATAGTTCCAGGATGCTTTCACTTCGAGCCGGGTTCAGATCTTCGACAGTCAGTTTCAATCTAGCTTCAGATTCTAAGTAGTTGCGTAGCTGATATCGATGATCGGCGATTACATTTTCAATTGAATTGAAAACTTGAGCTCGATTATCAGTTGTTAAGCCGAAAATATAACCGCTAATTGTCATCTGAGTTCTCCTTGAATATGTTAGGTATATTTTCAAAGAGATAAGGCAGTTTGTCTGTATAGGCTTATACCTATATTGAGCAGACTAGATCCAAAAAAATCCCTAAGCCAAAAGAGGTTTAGGGATTTCTTAATGAAACTATTTTTTAGATATCAATGATTTTACTGAATCAAGGCTTTGCTTTAGAGGCTTAATCTTCCTGCTCTAATGCTTCACGCAGCTGGTTGATCACTTTACTCGGTAAACGACTAATAATGATTTTTCCATTGTCTTCGTCGAACTCTATATCTTTGCCTGAATTAAGCTCGCCAAAATTCCGCTTAGTAAAGTCGACACTCCAGTTGTCTGATTTTACTTTGAGTTTAGCAAAGCGGTTGATTGTACTGGTGTGAGGCTGGAACTCTTGGCTGACATTGTAAGGACCTTTATTGGCAAACTTACCAAAGGTTCCGGCTGCTGTTTCAGCTTGCTCAGGTGGAATATAGGCGTCAAAGAGGTTCTCAATTTCATTTAGGTTTGCAGACTCTTTTTCAGAGCGTTGACGTGATAGATAGCTGACAACGTCTTCTACCACTTCCTCTTTTCTATCACTCATATTGTTCTGATTGCAGAAATCACGAGTTGCTCTAATAAGCTCGCCTGTAGATTTTCGCGAAGGTGTGACATCGGTGCAACCAAAAGCTGTTGAGAAGTAGTGGGTGATTTCGCCTTTCTCTTTACTCCCGATAAAGCTTAAGTAGCTGTCCTGCTTCTTGCGGAAGGTACTGATGTTGATTCTAGCCCCTTGATGAAGCTGGTCGAGATTAACTTCCATAACCTCGGTTGGATGCAGGTCATTATCGAATCCGATGCTGGCTTTGTCTCTGACTAAAGCAATCAATAAGTATTCGTATCGATCACTGGCATATAAAGAGAATAAAACGTAGCCACCATGTGCTGTATGCGCCGTTGGATTATTAATCGCTGCGGCAAGTTGGTCCATACTTTTATCGATTAGCTGGGTAAATGATGCCTCATCCCACTCTTGAGCAACAAACTCTTCAAAAGCGGAAATAAATGGATAGGCTTGTTCCTCTTCGTTATTAAACGATCCATGAGTCAGGCTTGAACGACGGCTAAATGCTGCATTCAGAGTCTCAAACAACTGGGTTGCGATGGGAGAGGAGGTCGGGATGATACCTCCACGCTCAGTGATGCGCGCAGGAGACTCTTCAGACTCTTTGACTAGTTCACGAATCGCCAGATGTTTTAATTCCATAATGACCTCATACAGGAGTGTTTCGATAAAAGCGGTGGTTCTACTAGGGTAGCAAATATGTGCTAGTTCCCCCTTGTGAGAGAGATTGTATTTAAAACGAGGGTGGGATGCAGTATAAAGATGGCCCGAAATAAAATAACAGGCATTCAAGCATGGCGCTTAAACCGACTATCTATAAAGCAACCCTTAACCTGGTTGATATGAATCGCGATGTTTATGTGACTGAAAAGCTAACTTT
>CERC01022213.1_pt1 | contig 42916 bp, 42 predicted proteins | sample 530921 | NCBI WGS metagenome assembly CERC01 (sample SAMEA2621099, study PRJEB7988) | marine metagenome | isolation source: saline water (ENVO:00002010), including
TTCGTTTTGGCTTCGGGGGAAAGATCTATCTGAAAAGGGCTGCTTAGAAGGGCTAAGTACTAAATTTTCCTAAGTATTATAATTTTTAATCGCATTATTTGTCTTAGCTGGCCGGAATAAACTCGGTAAGCTTTTATGGCCTCAAAGGTCAATAATGCGGACGAAGAAGGGGGCTGAGGGCAAGCATTAAGCTGCGATGTTAAGAGGCTGTGATGTTTAAGCTTATAGGGATCTAGCGTGAGAGGCGTAGAGTATAGTGCCTAATTTGAAAGCAATATTTACTATACTTAGACTGTTCTATCAGCATCCTTGCTGACACGGCATCATCCTGATGTTAGGTACAGAGGCCCTCATCCTGAGGGCTAAAGAGTCGTCCATGACTCACTCTGTGCAGGCATATTAATTCTATTAAGTAGTTGGGTATATAAGAAAAATTCCTAATTTTATATTTTCTAGATATATTCATTATCATCTTGTATTTTGATAATAAAAATTATTACATATCACTAATCAAATAAGTTTATAGGGATAGTTGTGGCTAGATTTTTTTTGTTTTTATTAATGTTGCTTTCAGTCAATGCACAAGCTGTAGAATATTTGCTGGTGACTGCCGACAGTGTGCGGGTCCGTGCTGAGCCAAGTACTGAGGGGCGGAGTATACTTATGCTAAACAAGGGGCATCTTGTTATAAAGGATGGGGAAAAAGGTGATTGGACTAAAATCTACTTTCTTGGGCATGAGGATGCCAGTGGTCGTACTGAGGGGTGGATGAGTAGTCAGTTTCTCTCTCCTGAGAAGGTTGTGCAGGATAGCTTAGTCAGCAAAGAGCTTCGCTTGCTTGATAAGGGGGTATCCTTAAGTTGCGAAAGAGTGATTGGTGATGAGTATATTCAAGGTTGTGACCTGCATTTGCAGTATGCTGTTGCAATGAGCCAGAATTTGCAGAAGGTCAAAGTGAACTGTAGTGCAGAACTGGTCGCTAAAACTCAGGAGGGTAAGTTAATTCCTGTTCCTGTTAATCAGACCTTAGAGCACGTTGCTTTAACTCCTAATGAGGTGTTGTCTATGCATATTTTAATGAAGGCGGATCTCACCTATCAATTGACTGAGGTGACTGTTGAAGGACACCGTTGTGGGTTGATTACTACCCGGTAGGGCCCTGCTGTTTAGCCCTGTTTTTTTCTATGTGTTGATTTAATAGGGCGGAACATCCTATGGCTGTTATGACTCCTAATGCGTTGGCGTAGGCATCAGCTATGGAAAAGTGTCTTTGGGGGCGGAACTCGCCTTGAAGGTACTCCAGCGCTATAGCTAGGATGAGCCATATTGACCAATAAATCATGCTTTTTAGCTGATGTAGTGCCAGTCTTCCCGTAAAAGGGACAACGAGAAAGGCCAAAAAGTGCCCTACCTTATCTGAATTTTCAAATATCCTTTCAGGTGGTAGTTGCCTGAAGAGTCCGTAGGCAAGTGCTACCAAACTGCATATGAATATTAGCCAGATAACATACTGTATTTTTTTTCCGTAGATGCTTAGCACCATTTATACTCTCTTATATACATGCCTTTCTGTTCTATCGGCCCACGCCATAATATGTGAAGCCTAAACTTTGTAGCATCTCTTTATCAAAAATATTTCTTCCATCTATGATGAGAGGGGTGTGCATACGATTCAGCATTTCCTCGTATTCTGGTGACCAGTATTCAGGCCATTCAGTCAGTAATAGTAATCCATGGCTATTTTCTATTGCGTCATAGCAGCAGTCGTAAACTTCTAGTTTAGGATGTTCACCAAAATATTGTTCGATATTTTGGCCAGCTTCTGGATCGTGTACTTTAACCGAACAGCCTTGGGCTAGAAGAGTTTCTATAATTTTTAAACTTGGTGCGTTATCTATGCTGGCTGTACCAGGCTTGAATGACAGTCCCCAAATACTGATCGTTCGGCTTTTAAGGTCGCACTGGTAGTATCGCCAAAGCTTTCTAAATGGTTGTTCTTTCTGTTTTTCATTCTCAACCAAAACCGTATCAAGCAGTTTTGAATTTCGATTTTCTTCCATGAGCTCCGAAAGGCCTTCGATGTATTGCTGAAAGTGCAGTCCACCGAAACCACAGCCTGGATGCAGGTAGTGATGACCTATGCGGGGATCTGTAATCATGCCTTCTCGTATGACTTCAATATCTACATCTAGCTGATCTGCAAGGTTTGCAAGTTCGTTTATATAGCCTAGGCGTAATGCGAGCATGCCGGTATTTGCGAATTTGGTGAATTCAGCCTCTTTTGATGTCATTACCATCCACTGTTTCAAGGATTGGCTGAATGGGCGCATTAATGCTTTTATATTCAACATCGCCCATTCATTTCTACAGCCAATAATTAGCGTCTGTGGTTGCTTAAAGTCTTTTAATGCAGAGCCTTCGGCTGCCATATCTGGTAAGTAAGCAATGACTTGATTGTTTGCTTCTTTTAAGTAGGTTTGTAGCTTGTCTGTGCTGCCAACCCCAAAGTTAGATTGGTTAATTATCAGAAGGTTATTAGGCAGAGATTTACTAAGTGAGCAGACTATTTTTTCAGCTAGAGGATATTCATCAGGATTGAGGCTGATGATATGCGAAGAGTTAGATAGACCATCCTCTTCAGTGACCGATGATAATCGACCATCTAAAATTGCTTGATCAATACATTGTTGTAACCCAGGTTCGTTGCTTGTTTTGAAGCTAATCTCATTCTTATTACCTGAATGATCAAGACCCGTTACAATCTTAATATGATTACCGCTTTCTGCTAAGGCCGCTGCAGAAGTCCATGCGGGAAGTTCATTGCCCCATACGGTTATTTTCATCTTAAGCGTTCCTCTTTGTAATATGCTGCAACAACCCTTGTGTAGAATTATCGAATTGTTTTTCTTTAGCTTCAGGTCCTAACGCTTGAAGTAGTGAAGTGGCTACTTTTTTTCCAAGCTCTACTCCCCACTGATCGAACGGGTTGATGCCCCATATAACAGATTGTACAAACACCTTGTGTTCATACATGGCAATGAGTTGCCCAAACGTTGTAGGGGTTAATTCATCAAGCAATATAGTGGTGCAGGGTTGATTGCCTTTATATCGTTTGTAGACTGGCGCATCGTCGGCTCCTTCAATGACAGAGTCCCCTAATGCTAAAATTCGTGATTGAGCTAAGCAGTTGGCAAGGTTGAGCTGGTGTTGGTGTTGTAATTCTGCATTGTCAGTGTTGTGGTAGCGTTTTGCGGCCACGATAAAATCACACATTACAGACTCAGTACCTTGATGGAGTAACTGATAAAAAGCGTGTTGGGCGTTAGTTCCTACTTCGCCCCACAATATTGGGCAGGTGCTGTAATCAGTGTTAGAGCCTTCGCGAGTGACTGACTTGCCATTACTTTCCATTTCTAATTGTTCTAGGTAAGCAGGTATGTGGCTTAAACGGCCATCGTAAGGAAGGATTGCGTGGGCGTTAATATTTAGGAAGTTAATATTCCAAATTCCGGTCATTGCAAGTAATACAGGTAGATTCTTTTCAAAGGGGGTTTCTTTGAAGTGGGTATCCATTGCATGTGCGCCGTCTAGAACTTCTTTAAAGCCTTGCATTCCTAGCTTAAGTGCAATTGGTAGGCCTATAGTCGACCACATGGAGTAACGTCCACCTGTCCAATCCCAGAAAGCGAGCTGATTTGATTTGGGAATGCCCCATTCTTGGGCTTTTTCGGGGCTTGCTGATACGCCGATAAAATGTCTAGAGATTAAAACCTCTTCGCTAGCAACATTACTTGATTGCTTTAGCCATTCTTTTGCTGTGTTGGCGTTAGCTAAAGTGTCAATTGTAGTAAATGATTTCGACGAAATAACAAAGAGTGTCCGGGCTGGATTTAAGTGACTTAAGAGGTCAGCCAGCTGGCTACCGTCCATAGAAGAAACGAAATGCACTTTCAGGTTTGCAGCTTCTTGGGGTTGAAAGTCTGATAGGGCTTTGCAAGCCATAAATGGCCCAAGGTCAGAACCGCCGACACCGATATTTACGACGGTATTGATGGAGTGTCCAGTGAATCCGCGCCATTGCCCAGAATGTATTTTTGATACAATGGCTTCCATGCAGTCAAGGTTATCATGTACCTCTTTGATGATCTCCGTACCGTTGACTTCAAGCTTGTGATCTCTAGGGGTTCTTAAAGCTGTATGGAGAGCGGGTCTGTCTTCAGAGTCATTAACATGTTTGCCGCTGTAGAGATCGTTAATCCAATCAGTAAGATTTCGTTCGTTAGCTAATTGAATAAGTAATGCGAGTGTTTCGTCCGTAATGCGTTGTTTGGATAGATCAAGGAAAAGAGCGTCTTGGGCAAAGCCAAATGTACTGAAGCGATCTTGAGAGCCTTCGAAAAGATCGCTGATATGGGATTGTGACATATAGTAAGCATGGGATTGGAGATGCGCCCACGCTTGGCTTGCTTTTAATGACATGCTTATTCCTTTTTGCTGTCTTTGTATTATCTGTCGTTACTGCAATGACTATGATCTTAGATGAGCAATTGATTATCAATGTTATAGCGTGTAACTAAGGGGGAGCATTATTACAGCTTTATCCCCCTTTTTTTATGGTATGAACTTATAAATCTAGATTTTTGATGAAAGTCTTAAAGCTCTCTGCTGTTTCTTGGTTTTGTAAACCATAAATAACATTAGCTTGAAGGTAGCCGACTTTATTGCCGCAGTCGTAGGTTTTTCCTTGCATGTGGAACGCTTGGAGGGAGCCTTCTGTTAAATACTCCGCCATTGCATCGGTCAGTTGGATCTCGCCACCTGCTCCTGGTTGAGTATCTTTTAAGAGCTCCATAATACGCGCGGGTAAAATGTAGCGGCCATTAATTGTTAAATTAGATGGCGCTTTGTCGATAGGTGGCTTTTCTACCATTTGTGCAATATCGGCAGACTGGCCGGGACGTACATCTACCCCGTTACAGTTAACTACACCATAACGATCTACATGTTCCATTGGAACTGGTTCAACCATTATTTGCCCTTGCTGGCTAGTCTTATAGGCTGAAACCATAGCAGATAGGTCTGCTTCTTCTTGCCCGTATGAATTGACGAGCATGTCAGGCAGTAAAACTGCAAAATCACAATTACCTATAATAGGGGCTGCGCATAAGACTGCATGACCTAGGCCTAAAGCTTTGTTTTGCCGCACTGCAGTAATGGTTACATTGGATGGGACTATAGTACGAACTGATTCAAGAATTGCTGTTTTTCCTTTTCGCTCTAATTCTGCTTCGAGTTCATAATGAGAATCGAAATGATCTTCGATGGCGGATTTTCCTGCGCGTGTAACAAGGACGATATCAGTTATTCCTGCAGCAACGGCTTCTTCTATAACGTGCTGAATAACTGGCTTGTCTACGACAGGCATCATCTCTTTAGGTATTGCTTTACTCGCAGGTAATACGCGAGTACCCAAACCTGCGACAGGGATTACTGCTTTAGTTACTGTAGAAGACATCCTTCTTAAACCTCAAATTATTGATCCATGAAATTTCAATAGTAACATGCTTGGTTAGTTAATTTTAGTTATGTTGAGGGGGATGGGTAGTCCAGTTTATTGCAGTCGCAAAATGCTATTAATTTGAGGTGGATGTGCTAAAATCCGTTCAGTATATCAGTATATTTTTTGAACAATCTTCGCTTTGATGGCTTAACCAAGGATGATCGCCCATGACCTTATTACATCGTAAATCAGCAATCGCTACTTTGATGCTTCTACCTGCAGTAACTGTTGTGTCGCCAAACCTTATGGCTATTGAGCCAGCGGGGGTGGATGCTGGCCCTCTGCAAGTTATCCCTCAGATTAATGTTCAAGTCGGTCATGATGACAATATTTATTCCACCGAGACAAATGAAGTTGATTCTGTAATTACAGTTATTAACCCTTCTGTGCAGCTGGTTCTTGAGAAAGGGTTGGACGTATATAGTTTGAATTACGCTATTAAACAAGGTGTGTATGAAGCTGATTCCGCTGATAATTATACAGACCATGACTTAACAGCTCAGGCCCGACTTGATTTTAATGTTCGCAACCGTCTTGAATTATTAGCTCGTTATCTTAAAACACATGAAGATAGAGGTACTGGTTTAAATCAGGGCTCAGCGGCAACTGCCAATCCTGAGCCTGTGGAATACCATGAAAATACTCTTTCAGCGAAATATAGCTTCGGGGGTTTGGAGGCAAAAGGTCGTATTGATGTATCCGGTCAGTTGGTTGATAGGGAGTATGATAATTTCCGTGCTCAAACTGAAGGTAAAGATCGCCAAACGGCAAGTGCCAGTGCAACTTTCTATTATAGAGTAATGCCAAAAACTTCGTTGTTGTTCGAAGTTAACTATGAAGATATTGATTACGATCTTGCAGCTATTACGTTGGATAGTGTTGAAACTGAATATCTATTAGGTGCAACTTGGGAGGCAACTGCTAAGACCACGGGTATTGTTAAAGTCGGTTACGCTGAAAAAGATTTCTCATCCGCAGCAAGGGATGATGACGATGGCCTTAGTTGGGAATTGGCAATGGAGTGGGCACCGAAAACCTACTCAGTTGTGAGCTTTGTGACTAGCAAGGAAGAAGAAGAGACAGACGGTACGGGTAACTATATTGATACGACTAGCTGGAGTTTGAATTGGCAGCACGATTGGACTGATAAGGTTATTTCCCGAGCATCTTATGGACAATCTGATTCTGATTATGTGAGCAGCACGCGTAAAGATGAAAGCACTAATTACGGTGTAGGCGTGACATATAAGATGCGTCGATGGTTGGATCTAGGTCTGGATTATAACTACTCAGACCGTGAGTCGAATGTGGCTGGTACTGACTATGATAAGAATTCTGTTTATTTAACGCTTCAAGGCTCATTGTAAATAGTTGTTAAGAGATTGATTAATATGATTGGTTCTTTCATTAGGTCGTTATTTATTGCAGTTTTTGTATTGCTCAGCTTTTCTGTTTCTGCAGAAAAACAAGTTGGCTTGTCTGATTACCCTCTAGGTGCCGGCGATTTGTTGAGAATCACTGTTTTTGGTGAAGACGATTTAAGCGTTGAAGTCCGCTTGAGTGATGCTGGAACTATTTCATACCCTTTTTTAGGGGAGTTGAGAACTCGGGGGCTAACAACAGGCGTGCTGAGTGAATCCATCCGAAGCCAGTTGGCTGATGGGTACCTTGTTAACCCAAGTGTTAGTGTTGAAGTGGTGGAATACCGTCAGTTTTTTATTTATGGTCAAGTCGAAGAGCCGGGCGGGTATCCTTATCAGCCTGGCTTAACGTTACAGCGTGCGGTGGCTTTGGCGGGTGGCTTTAGTGAACGAGCATCAAGTGATGAGTTTTTTGTGGCCTCTGAAGGTCAGGAAGAGCAGTCGCCTGTAAAGGTTGGCATTAACGCGACTATTAAGCCTGGTGATACTGTCACTATCGAAGAAAGCTTCTTTTAATCTCCTTTTCACCAAACGGATTTGTTCATGGAAAATCAAGACAACGCCTCCCTTAATCGAATGATGTCAGATGATGTGATCGATCTACGAGAATACTGGCAAACAATTAATCGCCATAAATGGGGTATTGTTGGGTTTGCCTTCCTCGTTACACTGCTAACTATTTTGGTGGTTTTCTCTTTGCGTCCTGTTTATAAAGCGACTGCGACGTTACTTATTGAAGCGAATTCGGCCCAAGTCGTCTCGATTGAGGAGGTTTATGGGATCGATTCAGGTAACCAAGAATACTATTTAACACAATTTGAAATTCTAAAATCCAGAAAGCTTGCAGAAGCAGTGATGACCAAGCTGGATTTGGTTAACCATCCTGAATTTAATGAGGAACCAGGTTTTTCATTTGATTGGCGAGCGCTACTACCTGTTGATCTTCCGGGTTCCAACGAAGCTCCTTCTGAAGCTGATATTTTTCAGGGGAAGGTTGATCAATTTTTAGAGAAAGTATCCATTTCTCCAGTACGTAAAACCCAATTGGTCAAAGTTACCTATGAATCATATGACGCTAAGTTGGCTGCAAAAGTGGCTAATGAGATCGGTGTTGCATATATCGAAGGGAATCTGGAAGCAAAGCTAGAAGTGACGATGCAGGCTTCTTCATGGTTGAGTGAGCGCTTAGGACATCTTAAAGATGATCTACGCCTTACCCAGAAAAAGCTACAGGATTACCGAGATAGTGAAGGTATTGTTGGCGAGAAAGGAGGTTTGGATATTGCCTCTAAAGAGCTAGACCTAGTCGCTACTAAATTGGTTGAATCTCGACGTGATCGCTTGGAACTAGAAGGCGTTTATAAGCAGATCCAGAAAATCGGTAAGCGTAATCCTAGGCGTTTAGAGTTGATTCCTGCCGTGTTACAGCATCCGCTTGTACAAACCATGAAAGAATCGGTTGCGCAGATTCAATTGAAAAAATCTGAGCTTGCTAAACGCTATGGGTCTAAACACCCTAAAATGGAGTCGGTTAACTCAGAATTAAATATCGCTTACCGTTCTTTAAATCAGCAAATAGTCTCAGTCGTAAATGGGATAGAAAACCAATATAGGGCCGCTGTAGCAAGTGAGAAGTCTTTAGAGGGTTCTTTGAGTTCAACAAAAGTTGGTATGCAAGATATCAGCCGCAAAGAGTTTAAGTTAAAAGAGCTACAGCAGGATGTTGATACTAAACAGGCGTTGTACGATACATTTTTTACTCGCTTAAGTGAGACAAGTGCTACAGGGGATTTGAAAGCTGCGAATGCGCGTATTGTGGATCCAGCGGTTAAGCCTTTATTACCTGCTAAGCCGAAGAAAAAACTTATCGTTGTTTTAGCCTTTGTCGTTAGTTTAATGTTCGGTGTTGTTTTTGCCTTTTTGCTAAAGGCGCTAGATAACACGATCAAAACTGCTTCTGAAATTGAAACTAAGCTTGGCGAAACGATGCTGGGTTTATTGCCATTGCTAAAAGCCAAGAAGGGTGTAGCACACCCTAGTTATAATGCTTATATTGAAGAAAATCAGTCGCAGTTTGCTGAGGCTGTTAGGACAATTCGTACAGGTGTTGTTCTTTCTGCACTCGATAATCCTCATAAAGTGTTGGCGGTGACCTCTACTGTGCCTGGAGAAGGTAAAACTTCTACAGCAATTAATATGGCTTTTTCTTTAGGTCAAATGGAAAAAGTGCTGCTGATTGACGCTGATATGAGACGTCCTTCATTAGCTAAAGCACTAGGTTTCGGCTTGCGTTCGCCTGGGCTGTCAAACTTGGTTGCAGGAACTGCGAAGCTTGAAGAGTGTATTCATCACCATGAAGGATCTAGCATCGATGTGATTACAGCGGGACTGATTCCGCCTAATCCTCTGGAATTATTGTCTTCTAAGCGTTTTGCCAAGGCCTTGGCGGTACTTGAAGAAAAGTATGACCGAATTGTTATAGATACAGCGCCTGCGCAGGCTGTGAGTGATGCGTTGGTTCTTTCTTCTACGGTTGGTGCAATGATCTATGTGGTTAAAGCTGATTCTACTAGCTATCAGCAGGCTAAAGCGGGTATTAAGCGTCTTAAAGATGTTAATGCGCCTTTGATAGGTGTGGTGTTAAATCAGGTGAACACGAAAAAAGCGTCTAAGTATTATGGTGGCGACTATGGTGGCTATTATGATTCTTATGGCTATACCGAAGAGAGTAAAAACGTTGCATGATTGATCTGCATTCTCATTTATTGCCCGGTATTGATGATGGAGCCTCTTCTGTAGAAGAGGCTCTTTCTCTTGCGCGTATCGCTGTTGCTGATGGCATTACACATATGGCAATGACTCCTCATGTTCATCCCGGACGTTTTGATAATACTCAGCAAACAATCTTACCTGTCTTTAACGAATTTCAAGCGGCTTTAGACGAACATGAAATTAACCTCTGTATTCATGCGGCAGGTGAAGTCAGGCTTTCAGCTGAAATGTTAGGGATGTTTGCGGTAGATCAGCTCCCTTTTTTGGGTGAGTGGGATGGGCAGCGAGTTATGTTGCTAGAGTTGCCACATAGTCATGTCCCTCCAGGTAGTGATAAGTTGGTTCAGTGGTTGATGGCTCGGGGTGTAGTGCCAATGATTGCTCATCCTGAACGCAATAAGGGAATTATGTCTGATGTGTCAAAATTAGCGCCTTTTGTTGAATTAGGTTGTTTATTTCAGTTAACGGCTATGTCTGTTGCCGGTAATTTTGGCGTAGAGGCGAAGCGTTTATCTGATGAGATGTTAGATAAAGGCTGGGTAACAGTAATTGCATCTGATGCTCATAATTCTGACCGTAGGCCTCCGGTTTTGTCCGAAGCTGTTGAGGCGGCTTCTCAGCTAATAGGCCAGGCAGAAGCGCGTCGCTTAGTCTGGGATAATCCAGCCAAAATTATTGGTTTGCTCTAGATTTCCTAAGGGCCAGGTCTAAGAGGGTAGTTTGAAATGCAGCTTTATATTTTTAAGTTATTGGCCTCTTTATTAATTGCCCTATGTGTCATCGCTTCCTATGTCGTCATTTCATGGGGAGTTGGGGATATGTATGGGTATAAGGTTCGTTATGCGCTAGATGACTGGCAAACTCAAGAGGAGTTACCGTTATTAGGTCAGGTTAATAGTGCGCTTGCTAATGTTGATGAGGCGTTGTCTTGGGAGGGCAGTAATCCTGAATATATTGAGCTCAAGGGGCGGCTTTTATACTACAGAGCGTTAGTGAATGGTTTAGATAAAGATAGCTTGTCAGACCTTAGAGAGGCGAAAAAATTGCATCTAAGGGCTATCGAGCTAAGACCCAATTGGCCGTATAGCTGGGCTAACTTGGTGTTAATGAAATCATACTTGAAAGAGTTTGATGATGATTACGATAAGGCTTTATCTCGTGCTGTTCGTTATGGGCCATGGGAGCAGTCTGTTCATCTGACATTATCACATGCGGCAGCTCTATCTTGGGTGTCGCTGTCATTAGAGCAAAAGCATGTTTTTGCGAAGAATGTTGAGCGTGCTCTTGTTCGTAATTCTAATAATATCCGAGCAACACTCGATGCTTATAAAAAACGTGCCGCTATTTGTGCTTACTTGAAACGGGATGCTTTACAGGCGACGCTGTGTTCAGCTGCGTAACTCTTACTGTTTAATGGTGGTAGTGAAAGTGTATAGTTTACTATTATTTCTTTATTAACGCTTTGTGTTTGCTGTAGGTGCTTTGTGGATATCCTTGAGCCTTTCTTAAAAGTTTTTCTACTTGTTTTTCTGGCCGAATTTGGCGATAAAAGTCAGTTGGTCTGCATGACTCTTTCCGCACGATATGCTTTGATGCCAGTATTGATAGGAAGTGCTTTGGCATTCTCGTTATTGAACTTAGTTGCTGTATTGTTTGGGGCTTCTATTGCCGAATACCTTCCTGCGCATATTGTTTTTTTGATTGTGGGAATCCTCTTTTTGTTTTTTGGTGTCCAGTCTCTAAGAGCGCAGGATGAAGAGGATGCTACTGCGCCTAATCTAGGGAGGGGAGTGGTAGTATCAGTATTTTTACTGATTTTCTTTGCGGAGCTAGGTGATAAAACTCAACTTGCGGTCGCAGCTATGGCGGCAGTTGAGAGTGTTTGGGTAGTTTGGATGGCGGGAACGTCAGCGCTGCTTATGACTTCGTTGCTGGGTATCTGGTTTGGGCGGCTGCTGATGCAAAAAATATCGCTTAAGTTGATTCACCGTGGGGCCGGTACTCTTTTTATTGTTTTTTCATTTCTCTCTTTCCAGCAGTTGTATGTTGTGTTGGTTTAGGGATTATTACTTCATTGGGAATTTATGATTATTGGTTTTTTGATACTGCTGAGCTGTCAGTTAGTCGGTGAGGTAGTGGTCACTTTTTTTGAGGTGCCGATTCCTGGTTCTGTCGTAGGTATGTTGCTTTTATTAATCGGGCTGATTGTTGTTGGGAAAGTGCCCGAGGGGTTGCGGCTTTCCAGCGAAGGCCTTCTTTCTGTTTTGCCACTGCTTTTGGTTCCAGCCGGTGTTGGTTTGATGACTCATTTTGGTGTGTTGTCCGAATATTGGGGGCAGCTTTTGATTGCGTTGTTTGTGAGTACGCTGATCACTATGTTTGTCGTTGCTGGCTTATTAAAACTCCTTTCAAAAGAAAAGCTTGAAGAGGGAGAGAGGTGAGAATGTGGCAGCACTTTCAGACATTTCCTGTTCTTTGGTTGGTGGTTACCCTTGTAGTCTTTCTTTTGGCTTCCTGGATTAACGCAAAAGCAGGCAAAACGCCTTTTTTGCATCCTGTTTTAGTTTCTTTGTCGCTTATTATTGTGGTGCTAAAGGTTACAGAGACCGAATATGTTACTTATATGGAAGGAGGGAAATATATCCATCTGCTGCTTGGGCCAGCGGTCGTAGCATTGGCTGTTCCACTTTATGATAATTTAGCGACCGTAAAAAGATTGTTATTGCCGCTTTTGGTTGGATGTGTCTCTGGGGCTGTTATTGCATCAGCATCGGCGATAGCTATTGGGGCTTGGTTTGGACTGAGTGATCAGATACTTTTAACGCTTGCTCCTAAATCGGTGACTTCTCCAATCGCTATTGCGATTGCGGAAAAGGTAGGAGGGTATCCATCTTTAGCCGCAGGTTTAGTCCTTATTACCGGGGCGATGGGTTGTCTAATAGCTCCATTGATTTATAAAGTGCTGAGGATTAAAGACGAATCTGTAAAAGGGTTTGTTTTGGGCGTAGGTGCTCATGCGATGGGAACCGCTTATGCCTTTGAATACGGCATGGTTGCAGGAGCTTTTGGTGGTTTGGCAATGGGGATGACCGGAGCTTTTACTGCATTTATGTTACCTCTGTTGATTCCAATAATTGGTCTCTAGTAGCGCCTTTAAACGAGTCTTGTTCACTTAGCTAGCAAGATATTTCAGTCTTCCATAATTGAATGCTGCATTTGCTAAATGAGGCATTCGGCGGTAAAGTTCGCGCTGGTTGAAACCTAGACAAAATGGCATGTGACATGACCCCGTTAGAAAGATATAAGCTTGACCTTCAGCGTGATGATTTCTCCTATGATCCAGCACAGGAGATGGCAGTCGAAAACCTTCAGCGTCTTTATGATGATTTAGTTGCTGTGAAAGAAACGCCTAAAGTTGGTTTGATGGGGCGTTTAAAAAGTAAGCTGAAGAAGCCTGAGGTTCAAGAACCAGTAAAAGGCTTGTACTTTTGGGGCGGCGTGGGGCGTGGTAAGACGTATTTGATGGATACCTTTTATGACAGCCTGCCTTTTGAACAGAAGATGCGTACTCATTTCCACAGGTTTATGCAGCGTGTTCATAAAGAACTTAAGGAATTGGATGGTACGGCAAACCCTCTAGTCGAAATTGGTAAGAAGTATGCAAGTGAAACTCGAATTATCTGTTTTGACGAGTTTTTTGTTACCGATATTACTGATGCGATGATATTGAGTAGTCTCCTTCAGGAGCTGTTTAATAATGGCGTAGCGCTAGTGGCAACATCAAATATAGTTCCAGACGGTTTGTATAAAGATGGTTTGCAACGAGCGCGTTTCCTGCCTGCCATTGATATGCTTAATCGTTACACGAATGTAGTTAATGTCGATGGTGGAGTTGATTACCGTTTACGTGTTTTGGAGCAGGCTGAGCTCTATCACTATCCACTAGATGATAAGGCTGATCAAAGCTTGAATCGCAGTTTTGAAAATCTTGCTCCTGATCTTGAAGAGGTTGTAGAAGGTGAGGTTCTGGAAGTTAACGGTCGAGATATGAAAACCCGTCGTTGCTGTGAAGATGTTGTATGGTTTGATTTTACTGATATTTGTGAAGGCCCGCGTTCTCAAAATGATTATATTGAACTCGCTAAAATTTTTCATGCGGTGATGGTGGGTAATGTGCCGCAGTTAGGTCGAGCGAATGATGACTCTGCACGCCGCTTTATCAATATGGTTGATGAGTTCTATGATAGTGGGGTTAAGTTGATTATAAGCGCAGATAAGCCTATCCATGAGATCTACTCTGAAGGACGTTTGGAGTTTGAGATAGAAAGAACGCAAAGTCGGCTTTTAGAAATGCAGTCTCACGAATATTTAGCGAGAGAGCATAGAGCGTGATTCAATAGATAGTTATTTTGCTAAAGAAAGGCGCGTTAAGCGTCTTTTTTGTTTTTGAGTGTGTAGCTGGTAAATAATGGTCTTTAGAACCTCCTATTAGTGATTAATTGTTACTGTGTGCTTGCGAGTGTGTTGGTAGGTATATATAATGCGCGCTCCCAAGTTTTAGGGTTGCTAGAATTTGGGCGAAAATCGAGTTGTCAGGATTGTTTTTGACAACAAATAATTATAAGTCAGGTCGGTTATTTGTATTTTGGGTAACGAGATCTGAGTCAAGTTGAAAGGCTATACAGATGAAAACATTCGTCGCTAAGCCAGCCGAAGTAAAACGCGACTGGTACGTTGTTGACGCAGAAGGTAAAACTCTGGGTCGTCTGGCTACTGAAATTGCACGTCGTCTACGTGGCAAGCATAAGCCAGTTTACACTCCGCATGTTGATACTGGTGACTACATTGTAGTTATCAACGCTGAAAAAGTAGGCGTTACAGGTAACAAGCGTCAAGATAAAACTTACTACCACCACACTGGTTTCCCAGGTGGCTTGAAAGAAGCTTCTTTCGAAAAGATGGTAGAAACTTTCCCTACGCGCACTATTGAGCTTGCTGTTAAAGGCATGCTTCCAAAAGGCCCATTGGGTCGCGCTATGTACACGAAGCTGAAAGTATATGCTGGTGCAGAACATCCGCATCAGGCTCAGCAGCCTAAAGAATTGAACGTCTAAGGGGAAGGAAGATTATGTCTACTACACAGTATTACGGTACAGGTCGTCGTAAAACGTCTGCTGCACGTGTTTTCCTACGTCCAGGTACAGGTGTTATCACTATTAATAACCGCACAATCGAAGATTACTTCGGTCGTGAAACTGCTCGCATGATCGTGCGTCAGCCACTTGAACTAACTGGCAACACTGAGTCTTTTGACGTTGTTGTTACAGTTAAAGGCGGCGGTGGCTTCGGTCAGGCAGGCGCTATCCGTCACGGTATTACACGTGCGCTGATGGTTTTTGATGAGACTCTACGTCCAGCACTACGCGAAGCCGGTTACGTTACTCGTGACGCTCGTATGGTTGAACGTAAGAAAGTTGGTCTACGTAAAGCACGTAAGAAGCCACAGTTCTCCAAACGTTAATTCGTTTTCTCTTCGAGAATACGGATTCAGAAAAACGCTTATCTCATTTTTTGGGATGGGCGTTTTTTTTGCACTGCACTAAATCAATACTTTGGCCTAAGATACCTCGAAAAACAGTAATTCACCTTGTAAAAAAGGGGTGTTTTCATTACTATTTGGCCATTTTAAAGATACATGTTTCCAATGTTTTATAATTCTTAGCGGCCAGGGTATTTCTGCACCTGCAAAAATACAAAATAAGGTCGATTGAGGGGAGATAGTCTTAATGAGCAATGATGGCGTGAATAAGGGTCGGCGCCGTCTCCTAATCGGTGCTACATCCGCAGTTGGTGCGGTTGGTGCTGTAGGAGCAGCTGTCCCATTCGTAGCTTCCTGGACACCGAGTGCTAAGGCAAGAACTGCCGGCGCACCTGTCAAGGTGGATATTAGTAAATTAGAACCAGGTCAGCAGACAGTTGTTAGCTGGCGTGGTAAGCCTGTATGGGTTCTTCGCCGTAGCAAAGAAACTTTGGCTGATCTAGCTAAATTAGATAATTTACAAGATCCTAATTCTGAAAACTTGGCTCAGCAGCCTGAATATATTCCACAGACGCCAGCGCGTTCTATCCGTGATGAATTTACTGTCTTGGTTGGAATTTGTACGCATCTAGGTTGTTCACCTACTCATCGTCCAGAATTGGCTCCTGCCGATCTTGGTCCTGATTGGGTTGGTGGATATTACTGCCCATGCCATGGTTCTCGTTTTGACCTGTCTGGTCGTGTAATGAACGGCTCCCCGGCGCCAAGTAACTTGGTGATCCCACCGCATCACTATGCTAGTGATAACGTGATCATCGTTGGTGTAGATCAGGAGACTGCATAATGGCTGGTTCTCGAAATAAAGGAAACCCAGGTATCATGGGTTGGATTGATGATCGTTTCCCGGCTACGGCAATGTGGGAAGATCACCTATCTAAATATTACGCACCAAAGAACTTTAACTTCTGGTACTTCTTTGGTTCATTAGCATTGTTGGTTCTTGTAAACCAGCTGCTAACAGGTATTTGGTTGACTATGTCTTACAATCCTTCTGCTGAAGGCGCGTTTGCATCAATTGAGTACATCATGCGTGACGTCGAATATGGTTGGTTGCTGCGTTATATGCATTCAACGGGCGCGTCTGCATTCTTCGTAGTTGTTTATCTGCACATGCTTCGTGGCATGATGTATGGATCTTACCGCAAGCCACGTGAGTTGGTTTGGTTGTTCGGTATGACAATTTACTTAGCGCTTATGGCTGAGGCTTTCATGGGTTACCTATTACCATGGGGGCAGATGTCATACTGGGGTGCTCAGGTAATTGTATCTCTGTTCCAGGCTGTGCCATTTATTGGTCCTGAGCTTGCAGAGTGGATCCGTGGTGATTACCTAATCTCTGGTATTACGCTTAACCGTTTCTTCTCTTTGCATGTTGTTGCATTGCCAATCGTGCTTCTAGCATTGGTTGTACTGCATATCATTGCTCTGCATGAAGTGGGTTCTAACAACCCAGATGGTATTGAAATTAAAGAAAACAAAGATGAGAACGGCGTACCTGTAGACGGTATTCCATTCCACCCATACTACTCTGTTAAAGATATTGTAGGTGTGGTTGTGTTCTTGTTTGTTTTCTGTGCAGTTATCTTCTTCTTCCCAGAAGGTGGTGGCTACCTAATTGAAGCGCCAAACTTTGAGCCAGCTAACCCGCTGAAGACGCCTAATCATATTGCTCCTGTTTGGTATTTTACGCCATTCTACGCAATGTTGCGTGCGATTCCGCCAATGTTTGGGTCTCAGTTCCCTGGTGTTGTTGTAATGGGTGGTGCGATTGCAATTCTATTCGTTCTACCATGGCTTGACCGTAGCCCGGTTAAATCTATTCGTTACAAAGGTATGATCAGTAAGGTTATGTTAGTGATCTTCTGTGTAAGCTTTGTAATCTTGGGTTACCTTGGTGTTGTAGCTTCTAGCCCTGAACGTACAGTTGCAGCTCAGATTTGTACTGCGCTATATTTCTTGTACTTCTTTGCTATGCCGTTCTATACCAAAATGGAAAGCACTAAACCAGTTCCAGAAAGGGTTACAGGCTGATGAAAAAGTTATTAATCACTTTAGTTATGGCAGTGCTGCCTCTTACGGCCAATGCTGCTGGTGGTTCTGGTCACCTGGACCACATGGACGTTGATTTGAAGAATCAACCTTCCCTACAACGTGGTATGCAAACATTTGTGAACTACTGCTTAGGTTGTCACTCAGCTGAATATCAGCGTTATGAGCGTGCAGCTATTGATTTAGGTATGAATCCGGAGCTAGTTGCTGAAAATCTGATCTTTAGTGATCAGAAAGTCGGCGAACAGATGACGATCGCTATGTCTAAAGCAGATGCGGGTAAATGGTTTGGTAACCCTCCACCAGATTTGACGCTAGAAGCGCGTCTGCGTGGTGGTGATTGGTTATATACTTACCTTCGTAGCTTTTATGCTGATGAGTCCCGCCCTTGGGGTGTGAACAACGCAGTATTTAAAGATGTTGGTATGCCTAACGTTCTTGGTTCACTGCAAGGTGTAGTAACTGCAAGCTGTTCTTGGGATGAGATGCACGCTAACGGTATGCGTGGCAAAGGTATCGACCCACTTACAAATACACCTTTAAACAACTGTGCTAACGTTGCTAAAGGTTCAGGTGAGTTATCACCTGCTGAATTCGATAAGGTTGTTTATGATCTTGTAAACTTTATGGTTTACATGGGTGAACCATCTAAGTTGGATTCTCAACGTATTGGTACATATGTATTGATCTTCCTTTTCTTGTTCTTCTTCCTGGCTTACGCTTTGAAGAAAGAGTTCTGGAGAGATATACACTAATAGCAGTGTGATATAATTACACTGTTTCATGCGCGGCCTCACTATGGGGCCGCGTGTCTGTTTCTGAAAAGGGGAATAGTTAATGGGTGTCGTGGCAAAACGTTCTTCCATGTCGTTCTACTCAAATGGTGAAGATCAGTATAGCCATCGCGTACGTATCGTATTGGCTGAGAAAGGTGTCGCTGTAGAGATTCATGATTGCGATGAGAATGATCTACCTGAAGATCTAACCTCTGTGAATCCATATAACAGCTTGCCAACTTTGTTGGACCGCGATTTGGTTTTGTATGAGCCAAACGTGATGATGGAATATCTTGATGAGCGTTTCCCTCATCCACCGCTGTTGCCTGTTTATCCGGTAGCGCGCGCTGAAAGTCGTCTTTATATGTATCGTATTCAGCGTGACTGGTGTGATCTTGCGGATCAGATCTTTGAAGCTTCAATGGCTGATGATGAAGATAAGGCTGAAGAAATTCGTAAAAATTTGCGCGATAGCTTAGTCACTATTTCGCCTATTTTTGATGATAAGCCGTTCTTTATGAGCGAAGAATTTACTTTGGTTGATTGCTGTTTGGCACCGCTACTATGGCGTCTGCAGCTATTGGGTATTGAGCTGCCTGAAGATCAATGTAAGCCGCTAGTGAAGTATATGGAGCGTTTGTTCGAACGCGAATCCTTCCAAGTAAGCTTGTCAGAAGCTGAGCGCGAAATGCGCGATTAAGCTTTGCGGAACTGTTGTAAAAAAGGGATGATGTTTCATCCCTTTTTTTATGTCTAATTGAAAGAGAAGTGAGTACTTAAAATGAAGCCTAGTCGTCCTTATATTGTTAAAGCTTTGTATGACTGGTTGTTGGACAGTGATTTGACGCCGCATCTGCTAGTTGATGCTAACGCGGCAGATGTGACTGTCCCGCTACAGTTTGTAGAGGAGGGTCAGATTGTTATGAATATAAACCCATCTGCGGTACGAAATTTTTTTATGGATGATCAGGCCATCTCGTTTAATGCGCGATTTTCGGGCCAGCCTATGGATGTGTATATTCCGATGAAAGCATTGTTGGCTATTTACGCACGTGAGAACGGTCAGGGAATGGGGTTCGGTGGCGAGCCCGGTATAGAGGCTTATTTAGAAGAGCAGATGAGTGAGGTTGAGGTTTCAGTTGATACTGAGGCGGACGTTAAGGATGATAAGCCGAAAAGACCAAGTTTAAAGGTTGTTAAGTAGGTACGCTGAATAAGAGAGTCAGTGAAAATCGTACTTATTTGATTGGCTTGCTGTTCCTGTCAAATAAGTACGTAGTTGAAATCTATCAGCGGTTAACGTATTCAAATACTTTAACAATTTTCTCTACGCCGGGTATCCCGCGTACGATGTTTATCGCAATATCTGATTCTTGAGGGCTGACGAGTCCCATTAGGTATACTGTACTACTGTCGGTAACAACTTTGATGCGTGAGCCTTCTACCGCTTCATTGGTTAGCAATTCAGCCTTAACTTTTGTTGTTAGCCAGGTGTCATTTGTTCTCGCAAGAGTAGATGAAATTCCAGAAATTTTAATTTCGTTGTGGATTTTCTTTACCTTTCTTACTTGTGAAACGATCTGTTCCGCTTCTTGGCGTGCCATCTCGTTTGGAGCTTGTCCTGTGAGTAATACGATGCCATTGAAACTGGTTACGCTTATGTTTGAGGCTTCCATGTTTTCGGAACCTTTATTCAGGTTTACCATGGAGAGCGTTTCTACCACTTCGTCATCAATGTAAGAGCCGTAAGTGCGATTGCCTGGGTCTTCTTGAATCGGTTGTTCATGTCCTGCGCTTATTAAGTCTGAGCAACCTGAAATAGCAAGTGATAAACCTAAGCTTGTTATGAGTAGTAGTGTTTTGCTGTTAATCATTACTCGTCGCTTCCAAATAGTTGATAATCGATTAAATCACATAGTGCGTGTAATACTAATAACTGTGCGTGGTGAACAAGTGCGCTATCTTCGCTAGGCACGCAAATCTCAACCTCTTCAGGGCTTAGCAGGGCGGTGATATCTCCACCGTCTCCGCCGTTTAATACAATAACGGTCATCTCTCTATCATGTGCTGCTTGAATCGCTTGGACTAAATTGCTCGAGCGGCCATGAGGTGTCAGTAGTAACAGGATGTCACCGGGCTGTCCTAACGCATGGATCTGTTTGGCGTGTGCATCCATAAAGCTGGTATCTTCACAGATCGCACTAAGTGTTGATCCGTCAGAGTTAAGGTTTATGGCGGGTAGGCCAGGTCGTTCATGCCTAAAACGATTCATCAGCAGTGATGTAAAGTGTTGTCCTAGGGGTGATGAAGCTCCATTAGCGCAGCAGAGAATCTTGCTTTCATTGACAAGGCAATGGAGTAGAAGTTCACCAGCATGGGCGATTAATGGGGTGTATTGTTCAATGGTAATCGCGTTGATTTCCATTGAGTTGTGAAACAGGCTGACAATGCGGTCTTCGAGTTCCATGCTGTCCTTAAACTATGCCTTAAATTCTAAATGCATCTTTATACCACAGAGGGCTTGAAGGTGCTGCATCATATTCGAATGCGATGACATCAAAACGGCAATTTTTATTTGCATGGCGAGGATTTTGGCTTAAATAAAATTGAGCGGTCTTGATTATCTTGGATTGTTTGCTTGCTGTGACTGAGGCTGCTGCTCCACCGAACATCTTGCTGTTGCGATAGCGTACCTCAATAAAGGTTAAGGTATCCCGATCTTGCATGATTAGATCAATTTCGCCGAAGCGACTGCTAAAATTTCGTTCTAGAAGCTTTAGTCGGTGTTTGATTAGGTATTTTTCAGCCAATTTTTCGGCGTCCTTGCCGATTTTGTTACTGTCCATGTGTGCGCTACTCGACGATTGAGGGGGAGCCTTCTTTAAATTCTGCCCAAATTAATTCTCGTTTGATAATACCATTGTTATCAATGCTTATTTTTCCTGTTTCTCCTGCAATCTCCGCACCCGGTAGGGAGCTTAATTGCTGCAAATAAGGGTAAATACGGTAAGCATCTAAGCCGAGTGCATAGAGTCGGCCAAAGCGGGTATTTGTATCTGTGCGTTGTTGAGAGATTAGAACCTTGCTTTGTGACGCTGGTTTAAGGCTCCAAGGGGTGCCAATGAATTTGATTTTGTTCAAATCTTGATCTTGAATGGCGTCGCTGGTACCGCTGTAGATGTGTGATGTTGCATAGATCGGAAGGTCGCCTGCAAAGTTAAACGCAAGTATAGGTGTTAGCTGTCTTGCATCATTAGGTAGTGCAGTAAGAATGATGGCATCAATATCTTGGCGGCGATGTTCTTCAAATTCAATTCTACGCGTATTTACTACTTGGCGAAGGGCTTTGTATCTATCGGTGCTTTCTTTGGTGCCAAGAAATGAAGCGATATCGTCTGAGTATTCGCTTACTTCACCAAAGGCGTGTCTGCTGACTACTTGGCCTCCTAGTTGCGTGAAATATTCGCTGAAGGCGCTTTCTACTTTGTTGCCCCATTTGCTGTTAGGTGTCAGTACGGCTGCCTTCCTCACTCCATCATTCCACGCTCTAATGGCTATCTGTCGTGCTTCATCGTTGGTGGATAACCCGAATTGGTATAAGCCTTCCTTAGCTGATTCTTCTGAGTAATTTAGGGTTAGGATAGGTGTCTTAATATGTGTGTCTGACGTGAGTGTCGTGACATATTCTTTTGATAAAGGGCCTATCACTAATCCAACTTGCTGCTCTTCTAATATGGAGGCAAGCTGAATAGGTGTGTTGATTTTTTCGGAGTTAAGGAAAAGTAATTCTGGGGAGGGTTTGCTAAGCTGTTGTTCGCGAAAATGCGCCATTAAAATGCCCTCTTTGATTGCGGCGGCTGCTTTAGCTAGCTTTCCTTCAAGAGGTAGTAAAATAGCAATTTTATCTGCATTAAACGTAACGGTACTCAAATTGCTAAGAGCGGTTGGGGGAAGTGTTCGTGCGGGGTGTGCTTCCCAGAGTGCTGACCAGTTGTTGATCGCTTGGTATTGAGTATCTAATTGTGTGCTGCTCGAGAGTTCGCTAATAAGTTCGAGCCAGCCTTGTTCGTAGTAACTATTGTTTCCATTTCTTAATAAGGTTGAGAGTGTCGTGGAATCGAGTTGTATCAGTCGATCCCATATTCCGTCGTGAACCTGTTGTTTGGCTTCGTTGGTATCTAGCAAGAGGCTTAGTTTGATCAGTGCTTTGATTTCACTGTGTATCTCATTCTGCTGATTAAATGCCTGAGCTTGAAGTTGTAAAATTTCTATCTCTTGGGACGCCAGTAAATCTGTTTTATTTACCGTCTCAAAGGTGGATAGGTGTTGCAGCGCTTGATCAGGGTTTTGCTGTTCAATTGCAGCTTCAGCTTTTAGTTTTGCTATATCAAATCGAATGGAGGGAGAAAGCAGGCTGATATCTATATCATTCAGTACTTTGTATGCTCTATCCTTCTCACCTAAAGATAGGAGGATCTGTGCTGCTTCTGCTCGAAGTGTTGCAGATTTTATCGGTTTTGATTTTTCCGCTTTAGTTAAAAGGGTTGTTACCTTGATTTGGTTCTGCTCAGCGGAGCTAATAACAGGTTTTGACGGTGATTGAACGCCGCAACCGGAAATAATAGTGCTTAGTAGGATGGCAGAAAGAGACAGGCGCCACTGAAATTTCATATACTTCACAACCCAAGTTTGAGGATGGTATCTGTAATGTTAGAACCGGCACTTTATGTTGTTGCTACACCGATTGGAAATTTGCAGGATATGACACCACGCGCAGTTGATGTATTGCAGCGTGTTGAACTGATTGCTGCAGAGGACACTCGTCATAGTGCCCGTTTGATGGCGCATTGTGGTATTGATACCCGCCTTGTTTCCGTACATGAGCATAACGAACGCCAGCGAATTGAGACAATTGTACACCAGTTGCAATCTGGTGCCAGTGTTGCGCTGATTTCTGATGCAGGAACGCCACTGATTTCGGATCCTGGTTATGTTGTTGTGAAGGGCGTTAGAGAAGCCGGCTATAAAGTCGTTCCTGTGCCCGGGTGTGTGGCGTTTGTGGCAGCATTATCTGCGGCGGGTTTGCCTACGGATCGTTTTGCATTTGAAGGGTTTCTTCCGCATAAGTCTAGCGGACGTAAACAGCAGCTAAAAGGCTTGGTGGATGAGTCGCGGACATTGATTTTTTATGAGTCTCCGCATCGTATTTTGGCATCCCTAAAGGATATGCAGTCTATTTTTGGTGGGGATCGAGTTGTTGCGGTTGCACGTGAATTAACAAAGACTTATGAAACAATCCATGTGGACAAGTTGGATGCGCTTCTTGAATGGATGGCGGCCGACAATAACCAGCAGCGCGGCGAGTTTGTTGTTCTGGTTCATGGGGTTGAAAGTAAAGGTGACGTTGCTTTAGATGCTAAGGCCCTGGAGGTACTAGATATACTATTGGCTGAATTGCCGGCTAGCCAAGCGGCTTCTTTAGCGGCGAAAATTACAGGCTTAAAGAAAAAGGTACTTTATCAGGCAGCTTTAGAGCGGTAATGCTCGCTCATGCGGATTCTCTCTGTTAGAATCCGCCGCGAGGAGTTTGCCAGGCAGTCGCTGTCCTTGTAAAAGGATGGAGGAAAGTCCGGGCTCCAAAGGGTAGAGTGCCAGATAACGTCTGGGCGGCGCGAGTCGACGGAAAGTGCAGCAGAAAATACACCGCCTAAGTATGCTTCGGCATAACGGTAAGGTTGAAATGGTGCGGTAAGAGCGCACCGCGTGGGTGGCAACATTCCACGGCATGGTAAACCCCACTCGGAGCAAGACCAAATAGGGTTCCTACAGGCGTGACCCGCGCTGGAACCGGGTAGGTTGCTTGAGGTGCGTAGCAATGCGTATCCCAGATGAATGATTGTCCACGACAGAACCCGGCTTATCGGCAAACTCCTCAAGTTTTTTCTCTATTTTTTCAAATAGTTACGCGCTTCTTTGCGAGCATTGAGAACATGGTACATAGACTGGTACAGAGTCGCCATCCTTTTGTTGTCCTTCGCAGGGTTCCTACTATTTTCGTTAGTAATAATAGATGGCTGTGCTGATTGCGCTCCGGTCTGAGTGTTACTTGAATTTGTATTGTGCTCTAGGTTTTTGCCGCGATACGCATCTTAGATGAGCGATGGTTCAGGATTAGCTAAAAAGCCTGCAAAGTTATTCTTTTCATCTTGAGTGTCGCTTATTTGCGACCCTTTTGCCTTTAGTTCTGTTTCAAAATCTCTAATTACTTGTTTTTTAAGTGTCTTTTTCTTTTGGCTTTCTAGGCCGAATTTTTTATATCAATTTCTCTAATAAACTCGCCTATCAAACATCTGTTTCATCGTGATTCAACCTTGCTTTAGTTAGGGTTCCTTTCTATAGTGTGCTCTAGTGGGATAAAGTGGGTAAAAGTGGGTATTTCTGTCATTTTGGTGGATTGAAAGAGCAAAAAATGTATAGAGGCGTTAATCAAATCAATCTAGATGCTAAGGGGCGCATGGCGATCCCAGCTCGTTATCGTGAGAAAATCACGACGAGTTGTGATGGGCAGCTCGTAGCAACGATTGATACTGAAGAGCGTTGTTTATTGCTTTACCCCCTGCACGAATGGGAAGAGATTCAGGAAAAAATAGAGGCTTTGCCTAGTTTTAACCCTGCTGCTCGCCGAATTCAGCGTCTTTTGATTGGCCATGCGACTGATATTGATGTGGATGGTAGTGGTCGATTGTTATTGCCAGCCCCTCTTCGTGAATATGCGGAGTTAGATAAAAAGATTGTGCTACTCGGTCAAGGGCAAAAGTTTGAGGTCTGGAGTGAATCTAGGTGGTTAGCCACTCGTGAAGAATATCTTCAAGATGTGGAAGGTGGCATGGCAATGCCCGAAGAGTTACAAAACCTTTCGCTATAGCTATATAAGCGTCTTCATTTAAGTAATAGAGATAAGTAAATGAGCCAGGAATTTAAACATATTACGGTTTTGCTGCAAGAAGCTGTCGAGGCGTTAGTGCAGGATAAATCTGGCTTTTACGTCGATGGAACGTTTGGGCGTGGGGGGCATTCGTCCCTAGTTTTGGAGCAGTTGGCGGGTGATGGTGTTTTGTTGGGTATCGATAAAGATCCTCAGGCGATTGCTCATGCAAAAGAGCGTTTTGATGGAGAATCTCGATTTTCAATCGCTCACGGCAGTTTTGCTGAGTTGCAGTCATTTGTGACTGAGCGTGGAATGAGTGGTCAGGTTGATGGGGTTTTACTGGATTTAGGCGTTTCATCCCCTCAGTTGGATGACGCGTCCCGTGGTTTTAGTTTTATGAATGATGGTCCTTTGGATATGCGTATGGATACGTCATCAGGGGAAAGCGCGGCGGAATGGATTGCGCGTGCTGAAGAATCTGAAATTGCTGATGTGATTTATACCTATGGCGAAGAGAAGTTTTCACGCCGTATGGCTAAAGCGATTGTTGCTAAGCGTGAAGAGGAGGCGATTACTACAACTTCCCAGCTCTCTAAAATCGTTGCGGAAGCTAACCCGGCTTGGGAAAAAGGGAAGAACCCTGCTACCCGTGCATTTCAAGGTATACGTATTCACATCAATCGTGAATTAGAAGATTTAGAAAGTTGCCTAGATCAAGCGCTTGAAATGTTAAAGGTGGGCGGTCGTCTTGTGGTTATTAGTTTTCACTCACTAGAAGATCGTATCGTTAAACGTTTTATTCGTAAGCATGTTAAGGGTGACGAACATCTGCCTCGCGGTATCCCTTTTACCAACGATATGTTGGAAATTCGTTTTAAGAATGTAGGTAAAGCCGTTAAAGCGAGCAGTTCTGAAACTGAAGATAATGTAAGAGCTCGTAGTGCTGTGATGCGAGTGGCTGAGAAAGTGGCATAAATGCAGTTTGCTTTCTTACAGCGTTTCCTGAAAAAGGAAGAGCAAGAAAACGATGCGGAGAACAAGGAGCAAAGTACTAAGTTCTATAGCCCAGAAGAGTTGCTTGGTCCGTTTTTGATCGTGTTTGTTTTGGTTGTTTTGCTGTTGGTCTCTTGTTTGGCTGTTGTGATGAGTGCTTTTGAATACCGTACGCTTTTTCATCAGCATCAGCAGTTGGTACAGCAAAGGGACGAGTTGCAGGTTGAGTGGGGGCAATTGCTGTTGGAGCAAAGTGCTTGGGCTGCAAATAATCGAGTGGAGCAGCAAGCGGAGAAAAGATTAAAGATGATTGTTCCCGAAGTAAATCAAATAGAGGTTATACGCAATGAGCGATAATACCGAAGCAACAGTTGGAAGAGGATGGCGCCTATGGTTGGTGCTTGTTCTTTTGCTTCTGATTGCAGTGGGTATTACCGCGCGAATGTTGACTCTTTATGTTGATGATCAGGAGTTTCTACAGACACAGGGTGACAAGCGAACCTTGCGAACAGTTCAGGTGCCAGCGCATCGTGGGATTATCACTGATCGAAATGGCGAGCCTTTAGCGGTTAGTGCTCCGGTGGCGACAATCTGGGCTGATCCTAAAATGACGGATTTGCAGCACGACGGTTTAGCTAAATTAGCGGTTCTGCTGAAGACGAATAAGAAAAAACTGAAAGCAAAGCTATCGGCTAGCAGAACAAAACGTTTTATCTATTTACAACGACAGGGTACCCCAGAGCTGGCGGAAAAGATTAGATCTTTGCGAATTCCAGGTATTCATGTCGATAGAGAATATAAACGCTACTATCCTGCGGCGGAAGTGACTACTCACTTAGTGGGTTTTACAAACTTAGATGGTAAAGGGCAGGAAGGGTTAGAGCTGGCGTATGAGGATTGGCTGAAGGCTGATTCCGGTAAACAGCTGGTTATGAAAGATCGCCTTGGGCGAACGATTAAACATATAAGGGAAGTAAAGTCTGCTCAGCACGGTAATGATATTGAATTAAGTATTGATCTGCGCCTGCAATATTTGGCTTATCGTGAATTGAAGGCGGCCGTAAAAGCGCATAAAGCAGATGGCGGTTCATTGGTGATGTTAGATGTAAAAACTGGAGAGGTTTTAGCAATGGCTAATCAGCCCTCTTATAACCCTAACGATCCACGCCAAAGAGTTTCAACAGCGCTTCGAAATAGGGCATTAACAGATACGTTTGAGCCCGGGTCGACGGTAAAGCCGATGACTGTTGCAGCGGCCTTGATGAGTGGGAAATATACGCCGGAAACCATGGTGAATACGTCACCTGGTTATATGAGGGTAAAAAGAAAAACCATACGAGATCATCGTAACTATGGAGAGATTGATGTCTCAACCATTATTACTAAATCAAGTAACGTAGGTGTTACAAAGCTTTCGTTCAGCTTACCTGAAGGCTCGGTACGTAATCTGTATCACAATGTAGGGTTAGGGCAAGCAACTGGGATTGGTTTCCCGGGAGAAAGTACGGGTTATCTTCCCTATTTAAATGAAAGACAGAAGGTCGAAAGAGCGACATTGTCTTATGGGTACGGCCTTTCTGTGACGCCGCTGCAGCTAGCTCAATCCTATTTGGCGTTAGCAAATGATGGCGTGATGAGTCCTGTTAATTTGATTCGTCAGGAGGAGCCAAGTAAGCCTGTACGTGTTATGCCAGCGCAAGTTGCAAAAGATGTGCGTGTCATGATGGAAACGGTCATCAGTAGTAAAGGTACGGGTAGAAGAGCAGCAGTGCCCGGCTATCGTGTAGCAGGTAAAACCGGGACTGTGCATAAAGTGGGTCGTGGTGGATATATCGATGACCAATATGTATCAACCTTTGCGGGTATCGCTCCGGTGAGTAATCCAAGGTTAGTAACCGTGGTCATGATCGATAACCCTAAAGGTCAAGAATACTATGGAGGGGAGGTCGCAGCGCCGGTCTTCTCTCGTGCTGTTGGTGGTGCGTTGCGATTATTAAATGTACCGCCAGATAATTTGCCTGAAGTAGAAAAACAAGTGGCTAAGAGATAAAGATGCTGAAATTTAAAAAGACACTAGCAGAGATCGTTCCGGAGTGGGTAGATACTACCTACGCCGATCTTACTGTGTCTGGTATTTCTCAGGATAGCCGCGAAGTTAAACCCGGTATGTTGTTCATTGCACGTTCTGGGTTGCAGTATAAAGGTATCGATTTTGTTGCAGCTGCAGCGACTGCTGGTGCTGTTGCTATTCTCTTAGATAGTCATGAAATGGTTGATTGTCCTGATGTGGATGTGCTGGTGATTGCTGTGCCAGGTTTGGTTGAGCACATAGGGGTAATCGCTTCTCGTTTTTATGATAATCCAAGTCAGGATTTAACAGTCATTGGTATTACCGGAACAAACGGCAAAACATCATGCGCACATTTTACTGCGCAAGCAATGAATATGTTAGATCTGAAAACCGCCATTATTGGAACGGTAGGTAACGGGTTTCCAGGAGAACTCAAAGAATCTTCACACACTACACCCGATGCAATCGGTTTGCAGAAATTGTTTGCTGAATTAAAGGCTGAGGGTGCCGCTGCAGTTGTGATGGAAGTCTCTAGTCACGCTTTGGAGCAGGGGCGTGTTTCAGCGGTTGATTTTGATTATGCCTTGTTAACGAACCTTAGCCGAGATCATCTTGATTATCATGATTCTATGGATGCTTACGGTGCAGCCAAGGCAAAACTGTTTTGTGGCTTTTCATTGAAAAAAGCAATTTTAAATACAGATGATGCCTTTGGTCGTCAGTTGATGGCTGATAATGCGGTTCAAGGTCAAAAGGTCTCTGTAGGTCGTACGCAAGGTGATTATCGTTTAGCTGCTTATCGATTAGCGTTGCATGGTATTGAGGCTGAACTGAAGATGGCAGAGGGTGGTTTTTCGTTTTGCAGTAAGCTGATCGGGGAATTCAATCTGGATAATTTGCTTCTTGTGATTGCTGTTCTTATAGAGCAAGGCTTCAGTCGTAGTGATGTGGTTAATGCATTGTCAAAATTAGAATCAGTTCCTGGTCGTATGCAAACGGTTGTAGTAGCGGATAAACCTCTTGTGATTATAGATTACGCACATACACCTGATGCCTTAGAAAAAGCACTACAGGCGGTACGTGCTCATACAGCGGGTACTCTTTGGTGTGTATTTGGCTGTGGCGGTGATCGAGATGTTGGTAAAAGAGAGCTAATGGGTGGGATAGCAGACAAATTTGCAGATCACCTTGTGGTGACCAGTGATAACCCTCGTAGTGAACAGCCTGAGCAAATTATTCATATGATTAAAGGTGGCATCAGTCAGCATACACCGGAAATAGAGTCTGATCGTGCTGAAGCTATCCGTTTGGCAATTCTTCAGGCGTCTCCTGAGGATGTTGTGTTAATTGCTGGTAAAGGGCATGAGGATTATCAGGAAATTAATGGGGTACGTCATCCATTCAGTGATTTAGTTGTTACCCGCAAAATTTTGGGGGTGGCGGCATGATTGGGCACTGGACTTTGCAGCAGCTTCAGGAGCTATTTGGCGGAGAAGTAACGTGCAATACCTCTTTTATTAATGTCAGCACAGATACACGAACTATTCGAGAGGGCGATCTATTTGTAGCGTTAATCGGTCCTAATTTTGATGGGCACAAGTTTATTGAGCAAGCGGTAGAAAAAGGTGCGGTGGCTGTCGTTGTTTCGCGAACTTTGGATATGGATGTTGCTCAATGGGTTGTCGAAGATACCCACAGAGCACTTGGACAGATAGCGCAGGCTAACCGTCAGAGATTTACCGGTCCCGTTTATGCGGTGACAGGGAGTAGTGGTAAAACCACTGTTAAAGAGATGCTGAATAGTATTTTGTCTCAAGGGGCTAAGGTATTAGCGACTAAAGGCAACTTCAATAATGATATAGGCGTACCTTTAACTCTCTTTTCTTTGAATGATGAGCATCAAGTGGCTGTAATTGAGCAAGGGGCGAGCGCGGGTGGTGAAATTGCTTACACCACCGCTATCTCAAATCCTGATGTTGCTATTTTGAATAACGCGATGGGTGCGCACTTAGAGGGCTTTGGTTCTTTGCAGGGCGTAGCGGAAGCTAAAGCTGAAATATTCTCACAGCTTCATCGTAGTAATGGCTATGCGATTATTAATGCTGATGATCAGTTTGCCGACTTTTGGCTGGAAAAAACAAAAGATAATAAACGTATCACTTTTTCAACTCAGTCATCATCGGCTGATCTATATGCTTCAGATATTAAAGCGGCAGAAAATGGCTGCTATTCGTTTTCAATGAATTATGGAAATGAATCTATTTGTGTACAGCTAGGAGTGATGGGGCAGCACAATGTAGCAAATGCGCTTGCCGCTGCTGCTGCAGTTAGTTCTCAAGGATTATCTTTAGAGGAGATAGCATCTGGACTTAAGGGCTTTGCCGCTGTACCAGGGCGTATGTTTCCGTCTAAGAGTAAGAACGGCGCTCTGGTTATCGATGATAGCTATAACGCAAACCCCGGATCAGTTAATGCTGCGATAGATCTGTTAGTGAGTTTGTCAGGTGAATCAATTTTGGTTTTAGGCGATATGGCTGAGTTGGGAGCAGATGCTGCCGAACAGCATAAAAGGGTAGGTTGTCGGGCGGCGCAGAAGGGGGTTGGAAGCCTTTGGGCAACTGGCGCGCTGTCCCGGCACTCTGTTTCGGCATTTAATGCCGATGCACAAGGTCGTGGTAGATATTTCAATACACAAGAAGACTTAACTGCCGCATTGAATGAGGCCGCTGTTCAGGGTGTTAACATCCTGATTAAAGGCTCTCGCAGTGCAGCTATGGAACAGGTTGTTAAAAGCCTGTCTGAAGGGGATTAAAGAGCAATGCTACCACTGATAGCTGAATTTTTATCTGAGTATTACAGCGGTTTCGCTGTGTTTCAGTATCTGACTTTAAGAGGGATTTTCGGGGTGTTAACTGCCTTGTTGATTTCTTTATTTGTTGGGCCTTATTTCATTAATAAGTTGCGCAGTAATCAAATTGGTCAGGCGGTACGTGATGATGGCCCACAAAGCCATCTGAGTAAAGCGGGGACGCCAACAATGGGCGGTGCGCTTATTCTTGTGGCGATTGCTATCAGTACCTTGTTGTGGAGCGATCTAACAAACATCTACGTATGGATTACGTTAATCGTTACGTTGATTTTTGGTGCGGTTGGCTGGGTTGATGATTATCGGAAAGTGGTCGAGAAAAACCCACGTGGTCTGCCTGCTAAATGGAAGTATTTATGGCAATCGGTTGGTGGTATTGGTGCAGCTATTGTTTTGTATGCGGTAGCGACAACCCCTGCTGAAACATCACTGCTCATTCCTTTCTTGAAGGATGTCTCTATTGAGCTGGGCATCTTTTTTGTTGTTTTTACCTATTTTGTGATTGTAGGTAGTTCCAATGCGGTGAACTTAACGGATGGTCTAGATGGTTTGGCAATATTGCCGACTGTTTTAGTTGCAGGGGCTCTCGGTGTTTTTGCTTATCTATCAGGTAACGTGAAATTTGCAGACTATTTGTTAATTCCATATATCCCGGGTTCAGGTGAATTGATCATCTTCTGCGGTGCGATCGTGGGAGCAGGATTAGGTTTCTTATGGTTTAACACATACCCAGCGCAGGTATTCATGGGGGATGTTGGTGCATTGTCTTTAGGGGCTGCTCTTGGTGTTATTGCGGTTATCGTAAGGCAAGAATTTGTGCTGTTTATTATGGGCGGTGTGTTTGTTGCGGAAACAGTATCTGTAATATTGCAGGTTGCTTCATTTAAGTTGACCGGACGGCGGATTTTCAGAATGGCACCGTTGCATCATCATTTTGAGCTTAAAGGCTGGCCAGAACCGCGAGTAATTGTACGTTTTTGGATTATTACCGTTGTGTTGGTGTTAATCGGCTTAGCTTCTCTGAAAATTCGATAATTGTAAGATAAATAGTAGTCAGGTTAAAAAATGGGTTTGATCGCCAGTGATAGTTTTAAAGTCGTAATCGGTTTAGGGCAAACCGGACTGGCGTGTGCGCGGTATTTGGCAAGCCATGGTTTTTCGTTTGCGGTTGTGGATAGTCGGCAAAACCCACCGGGTTATGAGCAGTTATTGGGAGAGTTTCCTGAGGTTGATCTGCATTGTGGTCCCTTTGATAGCGAATTTCTTTGTCGAGCGACAGAGATCTATCTTAGCCCAGGCGTGGCGCAAAGTGATCCCGCAATACAAGCCGCTGTTGCTGCGGGTGTGAAGTTGAGTGGAGATATTGATCTTTTTTGCCGTGAGATCAGCGCTCCTATTATTGCGATTACAGGATCTAATGCTAAAAGCACTGTCACGACGCTTGTGGGCGCAATGGCTAAGGCTGCTGGTTTAGATGTAGGGGTTTGTGGAAATATAGGTACGCCCGTACTGGAGATGTTAACTCAGCCTGAGAAAGATCTTTATGTAATGGAGCTTTCTAGTTTTCAGCTGGAAACGACCAATGATCTACGTGCCGAAGTTGCAACGGTACTTAATGTGAGCCCCGATCATTTGGATCGTTATGATAACGAGATGAAGAGGTATTATCAGGCTAAGCACCGAATTTTCCGAGGTGCGAAACATGTTGTAATTAATCGTGATGATGCTCTAACTGCACCTTTAATGCCGAAAAGTGTCGAGACATTGTCTTATCATTTAGGTAAACCGGATTTTAAACTCTTTGGCTTGATTGAAGAGAAAGGCGAGCCTTGGTTAGGGTTTGAATTTGACAAGTTAATTCCTGTTTCTGCTTTAAAAATCCGTGGTAGTCATAATGTGGCGAATGCGTTGTCAGCTTTAGCATTAGGGAAATCGGCAGGTTTACCTATGCACGCGATGCTTGATGCCCTGCAAGCTTTTGGGGGGCTTAAGCATCGCTGCCAATGGGTTTGTGAAAAGGACAAAGTTAGTTATTTCAATGACTCTAAAGGAACCAATGTAGGCGCGACTGTAGCTGCGCTAAATGGGTTAGGGGAAACGCTGTCTGAAAATCAGCGTATTGTTTTAATTGCCGGCGGTGTAGGCAAAGGTGCAGAGTTTGCAGAACTGGCTCAGCCGTTACAGCGCTATGGTCGTTGTGTTGTTTATATAGGCGAAGATGGTGAGAAACTAGCCAGCTCATGTGGTGATATAGATAAAGCGTCTGCCGAAACGATGCAGGAAGCTGTAGAAAAGGCAGCTCAATCCGCTCACGAGGGAGATATCGTTTTGTTATCGCCTGCTTGTGCTAGTTTCGATATGTTTAGTGGCTTTCCTGCTCGGGGTGATGCGTTTATTGATGTGGTGGAGGCCCTGTAATGGCCATGACTCAATCCCTTTCATTTATCAATATGCAACCGCGAAGCTCCGGTAGTGTATTGCCTTTTGATCCATGGGTATTGTGTTGTGCATTTACTTTAATCCTTATCGGATTTGTGATGATTAGCTCGGCCTCGCTTGATGTTGCAATGGAAAATAATGGAACCCCTTATTTTTATGTGATTCGTCAGGCTGTTTTTATTGTGATTGCTGTAATTGCTGCAGTGGTTGTTTGGAATATACCGATTAGGTTTTGGGAAAAAACGGGCCATTGGTGGATGATGGCTGCTGGTTTTTTATTGATCTTGGTCTTAATACCAGGTGTAGGTAAAGGCGTGAATGGTAGTCATCGTTGGTTGCCATTAGGGCCATTAAATTTACAAGCATCTGAAGTCGCTAAGTTTTGTATGGTCATGTACATGGGCGGCTATCTTGTTCGACGTTTACATGAGGTCAGAAGCAGCTGGAAAGGAATTGCTAAGCCGGCGCTGCCATTAGGCATTTTTTGTATATTGCTTTATTTTGAGCCAGATTTTGGAGCTCTTGTTGTTCTTATGGGAACTGTCATGGGCATGATTTTTTTAGGCGGCATGCGCTTTTCTCAGTTTTTGATGGTCATTACTAGCGTAATTGGACTGTTGGTGGCGGTTGTTGGTTTACAGCCATACCGAGTTGCTCGTTTACAGAGTTTTCTAGATCCGTGGTCTGACCCTTTTGGTACAGGCTATCAGTTATCGCAGGCTCAAATAGCGTTTGGACGTGGTGATTGGTTTGGTACAGGGCTAGGAAATAGTGTGCAAAAACTTTTTTATCTTCCTGAAGCGCATACCGATTTTGTATTTTCGGTTTTAGCTGAAGAGCTAGGCTTCGTAGGTGCTGCGGTGTTAATCGTTTTGTACGCAATATTGATTGTGAATATTTTCCGAATAGGTCGTCGTGCTGAAAAGGTTAAGTCCTTTTTTAGCGCATATATTTGCTATGGTTTCGGAATCATTTTTGCCGCTCAGGCTTTAATAAATATTGGTGTGAATGTCGGTGCACTTCCCACAAAAGGGTTAACCCTTCCGCTTGTGAGTTATGGCGGTAGTAGTTTGTTGGTTAGTTGTGCGATGTTGGCTGTCATTCTAAGAGTAGATTACGAATTGAAACGAAGTGCATTTAGTGTGGATAAAGCAAAAGGTTCAAAAAGCTCAAAAAATAAAGTGACTTCCAAGCAATCGTCCAATTCGCATCAGGAGGTACAGATATGAGTACCCCCAAAAAGGTTGCTTTAGTGATGGCTGGTGGAACAGGCGGGCATGTTTTCCCTGCACTGGCGACCGCTGAAAAGATGCAAGAGCAAGGTGTTCATATCGAATGGCTGGGCTCTCGACATGGTATTGAAGCTGATTTAGTACCTGCGGCGGGTATTAAGTTACATGCGATAGACGTTAGAGGGTTACGAGGCAAGGGGAAACTTAGTCTTTTATTAGCTCCGTTTAAACTTTTATTGGCATTGTGGCAGGCTTTGAAAGTGCTTAGAGCGGTAAATCCGGATGTTGTTTTAGGGATGGGAGGCTTTGCTTCGGGCCCTGGAGGATTGGCTGCTTGGTTATTACGTAAACCGTTGATTATACATGAGCAAAATGCCGTAGCTGGGATGACCAATAAGGCGTTATCTAAGTTAGCAAATAGCGTGCTGGAAGCTTTTAATAACGCTTTCCCCGTAGGGTTGAAAACCGAGTCGGTTGGTAATCCCGTGCGAGGTTCCATTCTTACAATGGATAAGCCTAACGATAGGTTGCAGGGACGTAGTGGGAAAATACGTTTGCTAGTTGTTGGTGGTAGCTTAGGCGCTAAAGCGATCAATGATTTGTTACCTGAAGTGTTGTCAGAAATGCCGGTAGATGAACGCCCTGAAGTATGGCATCAGGCTGGTAAACGGAATATAGATGAGACCTTAGCTCGTTATAAAGAGCTGGGTGTCGAAGGGTGCAAAGTTGTTCCTTTTATTGATGGAATGGACAGTGCGTATGCGTGGGCTGATGTAGTGTTATGTCGCGCGGGAGCGTTGACGGTAAGTGAATTGAGCATTGCTGGCGTTGCATCCGTCCTTATTCCGTACCCTTACGCAGTCGATGATCATCAAACTAAAAATGCAGCGTTTTTAGCTGATCATGGTGCTGCGATTGTTGTACAGCAGCGGGATCTAACTAAGACCGTACTTAAGCAGTTACTTACTGATCAATTAAATCAACGCGAAAAGTTGATGGATATGGCAAATAAAGCCTGTTTACTTGGGCAACCTGAAGCAAGTGAAAGAGTGGCTACTATTTGCATTGAGGCAATGAAATAATGAAACAGCAAAAAGCTTTTACTCGTTTTGAAATACCTGAAATGCGCCGAATTAGCCGTATACACTTTATCGGCATTGGCGGTGTAGGTATGTGTGGAATCGCTGAGGTTTTGCTGAACCAAGGTTACAAAATATCAGGATCTGATCTGAAAAGCTCTGCGACGACTCAGCGCTTAGAAGGATTAGGCATGAGCATCTTTATTGGGCACGAAGAGAGCAATGTGTCTGGGGTTGATGTTGTCGTTGTATCTACTGCCGTCAATGAAGAAAATCCAGAAGTAAAAGCGGCTAGAGAGCAACGAATACCTATTGTTCGTCGTGCAGAAATGTTGGCTGAGTTAATGCGCTATCGTCATGGTATTGCCGTGGCGGGGACACATGGTAAAACAACCACTACAAGCCTGTTAGCCTCGATTTTTGCTGAAGGAGAGTTAGACCCAACGTTTGTAATTGGCGGTCGCTTAAACAGTGCGGGTACTAATGCAAAAATGGGGACAAGCCGTTATCTAGTTGCTGAAGCAGACGAAAGTGATGCCTCTTTCCTTCATCTGCAGCCCATGGTCTCAATTGTGACCAATATTGATGCAGACCATATGGAAACATACGGTAATGATTTCTCCGTACTAAAGAAAACGTTTATTGAGTTTTTACATAACCTTCCGTTTTACGGATTAGCGGTTATGTGTGTGGATGACCCCGTAGTACGTGAAATACTTCCAGATGTTAGCCGTCCTATTTTAACTTACGGTGTTTCCGACGATGCAGATTATCGGGCAGAGAATATCCGTCAAGAAGGTATGTGTACTCGATTTACAGTTAAGCGCCCTGATGGATTTGCCGACCTAGACGTTTCTTTGAACATGCCAGGTCATCACAATATGTTGAATGCACTGGCGACTATTGCGGTTGCTTCAGATGAAGGTATTTCTGATGAAGCTATTTGTCGTGCCTTGGAACAGTTTGAGGGAGTTGGGCGTCGCTTCCAAGTGTTGGGTGATATCCCCGTCGAAGGAGGTCATGCGATGCTAGTAGATGACTACGGTCATCATCCCCGTGAAGTTAATGCTGTTGTCACTGCAATACGTGAAGGCTGGCCAGATAAGCGCTTGGTCATGATTAATCAGCCACACCGATATAGCCGTACACGAGATCTGTATGAAGATTTTGTAGAAGTTCTATCAGATGTCGATGTGCTGCTTTTATTGGAAGTCTATGCCGCAGGTGAAGAGCCTATAGCGGGTGCTGATAGTCGAAGTTTATGTAGAAGTATTCGCCAACGTGGTCGAGTTGATCCTGTGTTTGTCAGTGATAAGGATTTAGTAGCGGATGTTTTAAAAGATATTTTACAGCCCGGTGATCTGCTTCTTACGCAGGGGGCTGGTGATATCACCGCTTTAGCACATCTTTTGAAACAATTGTCTTTGGTGTCCGAGGGTTGATGTCGATGAGTTTTAAGGTTGATTCGCAGCTTAAAGACAGATTTGGTCGAGTGGCTGTTATTTATGGCGGAAACTCCTCTGAAAGAGAGGTGTCTCTAAAAAGTGGAACGGCAGTGCTTTCTGGCCTACATAGAGCTGGGGTTGATGCATTTGGGATCGATTTATACGGCGAATCAGCAGCATTAGAGCCATTGCGGCAGTTACAAGAGGAGAGCTTTGATCGCGCTTTTCTTATTCTTCATGGTCCGGGTGGTGAAGATGGAACTCTGCAAGGCGCATTAGAGATGTTGGGGAAACCTTATACGGGAAGTCGTGTCGCTGCATCCGCCATCGGAATGGATAAGCTAAGAACTAAGCAGTTATGGCTGGGTGCAGGTTTGCCTACTCCTCCTTTTGCTGTATGTGATCAAACTAGCGATCTAGAAGAGGCCGTATCACGTCTAGGCTCTCCGATGATTGTTAAGCCCGCTCATGAAGGTTCCAGCATTGGTATGAGCAAGGTAGAGACTCAAGAGGAGTTAAGCAGGGCGCTTAAAACGGCTGAACAGTTTGATAGAACTGTGATTGTAGAGCGTTGGATGAGCGGTAATGAATTTACGGTAGCTGTTTTAGATGGCGAAGCGCTGCCACCAATTCTATTAGTCACTAATCATGAGTTTTATGACTTTGATGCTAAATATGTAGCTAATGATACAGAGTATCGCTTTGATCACGGTTTGAGTGAGGAAAAGGATCAGGAGTTACGCTCATTAGCTGAGAAAGCCTTTTCTGCCGTTGGCTGTGAAGGTTGGGGGCGTGTTGATGTCATGCAAGATGAGCATGGAGAGTTCCAGCTTCTTGAAGTGAATACGGCGCCAGGTATGACGGATCATAGCTTAGTTCCAATGGCTGCAAAGCAAAAAGGGATCTCTTTTGAACAGCTTGTAGTTGAAATATTGAAGACGGCAAGTTGATGATGAGTGTGTTTCGCTTTTTTCGGTCAAGAAATGAAACTGTCGAAAGCGAAGAGTTAGAGGCTGAGGTTACGCCGCGCGGAGCAAGTCGTGACCCTATTGTTGACGCGCCTCAACAGAGTGAAGTGAGAGAAAAAGGTGAGCCTGATTGGTGGTGGAAGCCTTTTTGGACGCTCTCCTCACTGATGATGTTTGTCGGCATTATGAGTATGGCCGGAAGCAGTTTATGGCAGTGGCTAGACCGCCCTGTAGAGAATGTGGTTGTGCATGGAACTGTCCAGCATTTAGACCGACTAAGTTTAGCTGAGGATATCGGTGCGGGTTTAACTGCAGGTACATTAGGTACAGATCTAAAGACGATTAGAGAGCTGGTGAGTGAGCACCCTTGGGTTAGGGTTGCCGCGATAGAACGTGACTGGCCAAACACTCTAATTGTTATGGTTGAAGAAGAAGTGCCGGTTGCACGTTGGGGGGAGCGAGGTTTGCTCAATCATGAGGGCGATATTTTTTGGCCCGAATTAAAAGAGGTGTATCGTTCGCTTCCTCGATTAAGTGGGCCTGCTCCTGAAACTGAAAGAGTGATGTCGCAGTTTCATGATTTGAACCAGATTTTAAGAAGTATCGACTTGAATGTTGTCAGTCTTAATTTAGAAGCAAGAGGGGCTTGGACCCTAGAGCTTGATAATCATATTAAGGTGGTTGTAGGGCGTGAAGCAGTAAATGAGCGTCTAGGGCGGTTTTTGGATCTTTATCGGCTGAGGTTATCTGAACAAGCTGATGAGATAGAAGAAATAGATATTCGTTATACCCATGGTGTAGCGGTTAAGTGGCGAGAAAAGCCAAGCGATGAAAAAGATGCAGCAGCAGGGTAAAACAGAATGAGTGGTTCGATGGATAACAATATGATTGTTGCTTTGGATATCGGTACATCGAAGGTGTTATGCCTTGTTGGTGAGATTGGTATTGATGGAACCATCGAAATAATTGGTATAGGTTCACACCCTTCAAGAGGCCTTAAAAAAGGCGTTGTTGTTAATATTGAATCTACCGTGAGTTCTATACAGCGTGCAGTCGAAGAAGCGGAATTGATGGCGGGCTGTAAAATTCATTCAGTTACTGTCGGTATTGCTGGTAGCCATATTAACAGCCTGAATTCACACGGGATTGTCGCAGTTCGTGATCGGGAAGTGACTGATTATGATTTGGATCGTGTTATTGATGCAGCTAGGGCGGTAGCCATACCTGCAGATCAGAAAATTCTACATATATTGCCTCAAGAGTATGAGATCGATAGTTCGGAAGGCATTAAAGAGCCTTTGGGAATGTCCGGGGTTCGTTTAGAAGCCAAAGTTCATCTAGTGACAGGCTCCGTTAATGCCGCACAGAATATTGAAAAATGTGTTAGGCGTTGTGGCTTAGAAGTTGATGGTTTAGTGCTTGAACAGTTGGCCTCTAGTTATTCGGTGTTAACCGAAGATGAGAAAGAGCTAGGGGTATGTATGGTGGATATTGGTGGTGGAACCTCTGATATCTCAATATTTACTGGAGGCTCTATCAGACATACTGCTGTGATTCCGATTGCGGGTGATCAGGTAACTAATGATATAGCGATGGCGTTGCGTACTCCGACACAGCATGCTGAAGAGATTAAGATCAAGTACGCCTGTGCACTTGCTCAGTTAGCGGCGGGAAATGAAACCGTTAAAGTGCCGGGTGTTGGTGATCGTCCTGCCAGAGATCTATCACGACAAGCGTTGGCTGAAGTTGTTGAACCTCGTTACGAGGAGTTATTTAGCTTGATCCAAGCTGAACTTAGACGAAGTGGCTTTGAAGATCTTGTGGCTGCGGGAGTCGTGCTGACGGGTGGTACATCCAAAATGGAAGGTGCTATTGAACTTGCAGAAGAGATATTTCATATGCCTGTTCGTTTGGCGACGCCGCATGGTGCTAGAGGGATGGAAGATATTTTAGGTAGCCCTGTTTACGCGACAGGGATGGGGTTGCTGCAATACGCGCAACATGACCATGTAGGTGGTAGCGCTGAATCATCAGGCCAAGAGTTGGTGCCTGTTGTAGCGCAGATGAGCGTATTAGAAAAGATGAAGGCTTGGTTTAAAAGTAATTATTAAGCTTTTTCTGTATTGAATTTTAATGTTTTAAGCTGCTGACATTATTAGCAGCTCATTAGGGGATAGTGCTGAGTTACGCACTAAAGGAGCTAACAATGTTTGAACTGTTAGATAGCGTTCCACAGAATGCAGTAATCAAAGTGATTGGTGTAGGCGGCGGAGGCGGAAACGCTGTTAAACACATGGAAAGTGGTGATCTTGAAGGGGTTGAGTTTGTTTGTGCAAATACAGATGCTCAGGCGCTTTCTTCAATGTCTTCTCAAACAGTCATTCAACTCGGTAATGCGTTAACAAAAGGCCTAGGGGCCGGCGCGAATCCGGAGGTAGGTCGTCAAGCGGCAATGGAAGATCGGGATCGTATCGGTGAAATGCTGAAAGGTGCTGATATGGTCTTTATTACAGCGGGCATGGGAGGCGGAACGGGTACCGGTGCTGCACCTATCGTTGCCGAAGTGGCTAAAGAAATGGGGATATTAACGGTTGCTGTTGTGACAAAACCATTTCCTTTTGAAGGCCGCAAGCGTATGACGATTGCTGCTGATGGCATTAAAGAGCTACGTGAAAGCGTTGACTCCTTAATTATCATTCCTAATGAAAAATTAATGCAGGTTTTAGGGCGTAATTGTAGCTTACTTAATGCTTTTGAATCAGCAAATGATGTACTTAGAGGGGCTGTTCAAGGTATTTCCGATCTGATTACCCGTCCAGGTATGATCAACGTGGATTTTGCCGATGTTCGCACCGTTATGTCTGAAATGGGTATGGCTATGATGGGGACGGGTGGCGCGCAAGGTGAAAACCGTGCTGCTGAAGCGGCTGAAAAAGCGATTAAAAGTCCTCTCCTGGATAATGTCGATCTACGTGGCGCGAGCGGTATCCTTGTTAATATCACCGCAGGTATGGATTTAAGCTTGGGCGAATTCACAGAAGTGGGTAATCAGATTGAAGAGTATGCCTCTGAAAACGCGACGATCGTAATTGGTACCGTTATCGAGCCTGAAATGTCTGATGAACTTAAAGTTACTGTCGTGGCTACTGGCTTAGATAAACCAGAAGAATTAGTGCGCCCGGTACAGGACGGTATGAAAAAGGTTGATGGAAGTTTGAATCTTGAAGAGATTGATCTTCCAACGGTTTTACGTCGAAAAAAGAACGAAGCGCTTGATGGACCCGCTGAAATTGCTGATGAAGTGATGCAGCAGACAGGTACTGAAGGGGAGGCCGGTTATTTAGATATTCCTACTTTTCTGAGGAAACAGGCGGATTAAGCTTTATCCTTTTGTTGGCGCTCTACGGTTATTTGCCTTTCTAAAAGGCAATTTCTTTGATAATATCTCGCGGTAGTATGGCCCATTTTATTTTTGGCAGATGGCATGATTAAGCAGAGAACATTAAAGAACAGCATTAAAGCAACAGGTATTGGTCTGCATACAGGCCAAAAAGTATACCTGACACTAAAGCCGGCACCTGTTAACACGGGGATCGTTTTTCGTCGTGTAGATTTAGATCCTGTTGTAGAAATTTTGGCGCATGCGCACAACGTTTCTGACACTACAATGTCTACGAACTTGGCGAAAGATGGTGCACGTATAGCTACTGTTGAGCATTTGCTTTCGGCAATGGCTGGATTAGGTATTGATAACGCCTATGTAGAGCTGAGTGCAGAAGAAGTGCCGATTATGGATGGCAGTGCTGCGCCATTTGTTTTTCTGATCCAGTCCGCTGGCCTTGAAGAACAGAGTGCAGCTAAAGAGTTTATTCGCATTACAAAAGAAGTAACGGTTGAAGCTGATGGTAAATCTGCTACGTTTAAGCCGTTCGATGGTTTTAAAGTCGGTTTTAAAATCGATTTTGATCATCCCGCTTTTGAAGGGCGTAAGATGGAATCTTCGTTGGATTTCTCAAGTACCTCTTTTGTAAAAGAAGTTAGCCGAGCGCGTACTTTTGGTTTTATGAGTGATTATGAGTACTTACGTTCTCAAAACTTAGCGTTAGGTGGTAGTTTTGATAATGCCATTGTCGTTGATGATTATCGTATTCTTAATGAAGACGGTTTGCGTTACGATGATGAATTCGTAAAACATAAGGTACTGGATGCTGTGGGTGATCTTTATCTGTTAGGCAAAAGCCTGATAGGTGAGTTTTACGGAGATAAATCTGGTCACTATCTGAATAACCGTCTTCTTCGTGAATTACTTGCTAATGAAGAAGCATGGGAAGTTGTCACTTTTGAAGATAATGAAGAAAGTGCGCCGATTTCATACCAGAAGCCTGTGCTTGCTGTTTGATTTTTAAACAGTTATAGAAAGCCGAACTCAAATGTTCGGCTTTTTTTTGCTTTTTTTATAAGGTTTTTTTTATTTACCCTTTTAGATTCAATTTCTGCCCCCAATAAAGGTAGAATGCTGAGTTAATATTTTGTCCTCCCCAGATGGGTCGAGGAGTTGTTTTAGACTTCATAGGTATACGTTGAGACATGCTAACAGGACTGTTAAAGAAAGTTTTCGGTAGTAAAAATGATCGCGAACTAAAACGTATGGGTAAAATCGTTAAAGCGATTAATGCGTTAGAAGTCGATTTGGAAAAGCTAACAGATGAAGAGTTAGC
>CERC01022979.1_pt1 | contig 42843 bp, 48 predicted proteins | sample 530921 | NCBI WGS metagenome assembly CERC01 (sample SAMEA2621099, study PRJEB7988) | marine metagenome | isolation source: saline water (ENVO:00002010), including
GCTTGCCTGAGTCTATCCGCTCGTTCATTGATATAGCGCTGAAACTCGGGTAATCGTTGATAAATTTTATCGCTGACATATTCAAGTGATGCGTGAAAATGGAAACGTTGAACATAGCCGTCGATTCTAAACCTCTCTTTGAGGTTTTCGTCATATAGAATCACACTAGGAAAATACGTTAAACCAAGTTTGTCTGCCCACTGCTGCGCGGTTAATTGAGTATCATTATCTACAGTTATTAGATGTTCACTGGAAAGATCAGCCCTCAGGGTTTGATACGCTGAAAGTAATTGATGTGTATCCTTACGTGACAGAACCTGTTTATGTAACTGTTCGCAGTCTAAGCATCCAGGGTATTCAAATAATACAGCTACAGGCTTTTGCTGATCATCACTGGCTAAAATATCTATCTGCTTAAAATCGTTAGACGGATAAAGTTTATCTTTGGCGCTATTATTTATGAGAGACTGTGCTAGCGAATGTTTCTGAGAGCCTGTGATTACATAATCGAAGATCTTTGCTAAATCCTCTTTACTGCGATATCCATTAATGCGCAGTGGCTTTTCATCTCCACTTCTATAAAAAAATAGCGTCGGCGTAAACTGAACATTCCATTGTATAGCTAACTGCTTCTCCGAGATTAGTTCACCGTTTAGCAGAGTAACTTCTCTATCACCCCATAAATTGAGTGCCACTACATCAAAGTGCTTTTGTATAAATTCACTGAATTGAGGATCAAGAAAACTTTGCTGTACGAGATTATAACAGTAGGGACAGCCCGCTTGATGGAAATAGATTAAGAGGTGTTTGCCCTCCTCTTTTGCTTCATTGATATCTTCAGCAATATCCAGAAAGCGATCTTTGAACCAATAAGGTTCTTCTATAGTGGCTCCTGAATACTCAATCAGTTGAGTACTATTATTATCTGCATAGATAGAGGCTGAGATAGCAATTAATAAAAAAAACAGAACCTGCTTCATACATATATCTCCTTTATGCATCTATTTTAGATGATAAAACCCAACTAATTTTGAAAGCTATAACTTTAGCTAACGACTCAACAAAATAAGCATTAGTGAATCATTGAGTCATCAAAGGGTTTCTGAGGGGTAGAGCCCATGCCAGCCAAATTCTTGGAATAACTTTTCCGTATAAGGGTCTACAGGTGCAGTGATATCCATCTTCTCCTGGGTCATTGGATGTTCGAACTGGATATTAGTTGCCATTAGCATAAGCCGCTCAAGCTCAAAATTCTGTCTGAATGATTTGTTATGCTTGTTATCGCCATGGTTCGTATCTCCAACAATTGGATGGAAAATATGTTTCATATGGCGCCGTATCTGATGCTTTCTACCGGTTTTAGGCTTAACTTCAACCAGTGAATATCGAGACTTTTCATATCTGCCGACGGGGATATCAAGCTCTACAGTTCCAAGTCGACGATAGCTAGAAACCGCTTCTTGAGGCTCTTTGTCTTTGCTCGCATGCTTGTCTGCAATTTTATCTAACTCCTCCTTCAGAGCATAATCAATCACATCCGCTTCAGGCGTGTAACCTCTAACCAAGCATTGGTAGGTCTTCTCTACCTGGCGCTCTGCAAAAATAAGATTCATCTTTTGCGCCACTTCTTTATTTTTACCAAATAAGATAACGCCGGATGTTGGACGATCCAAACGATGAATCGTATATGGGCTACCGCCATTAAAGTACTCTTTAAGCATAGAGGCTAGATTTGGAGTGCCTCGCGGAGCAATCCAACTAGGATGAACAAGAATCCCAGATGGCTTATTAAGCGCAATAATGTCGTCATCTTCAAAAAGTATATTTAAGTCACACATGATATTTTCATCTATTTAAGAGGGCGCAGATTCTACTTGAGAGTAAAACTATGTAAAGATACCTTGAAAAACCAACTAAAATGCTTATATATAGAGATATATAAAACAGGGAATCTCCTCGAGGATAACATGCGTAACGTAAATACTTATGATGTTCGTTCGGAACAATCAGTATTAGAAACGAACAAAGTGATTCGAAACACTTATATGCTGTTAGCAATGACAATGGTGGTTAGTGCTATCACTGCTGGTATTTCAGTCATGCTAAACCTACCAATGATTGTCGCTTTCGGCAGTATGATTGTTGGTTTTATAATGATCTTCATTCTTAACAAGAAGCAAAACAGTGCTGCTGCCCTGCCCTTAGTATTTTTGTTTACGGGCCTTATGGGGCTTGGATTAGGTCCTATTATTAATCAGTACCTAGGCATGACGAATGGCGGTGAAATTGTCATGACCGCGCTTGGCATGACTGCTTTCACTTTCTTCGGTCTATCTGCTTATGTATTAACAAGTAAGAAAGACTTTAGCTTTATGGGCGGTTTTCTAGCAGCTGGCATGATCGTAGGCCTTATCGCTATGGTTGCTCTGTTAGTTTTGCCTATGTTCGGCATTCAGCTTGGCGCCCTTCATTTGGCCTTCTCTGCATTTATTGTTTTACTTATGTGTGGTTTTATTCTTTACGATACAAGCAATATCGTAAACGGCACATACACAAACTACATCATGGCGACTGTTAGTTTGTACTTGAATATCTACAACCTATTTATTCATCTATTGAGCCTTGTTGGCTTCTTAAACGATGACTAAATAGTTTTGCTTCTAAAAAAGCCCCGCTATCTTTGCTAAGATAGCGGGGCTTTTTAGCTTATAGTGCTTTATTGTTATCAATCTGCCCTCTTAATCTGCAGGGCCTGCATTAGATTATTACTATGAAATTTTCTTTGGTTGTACATGCCTCCCCTTTTAGTGAGCAAGCATCCTCCACCGCATACCGATACGCTAAATGTCTTTTAAGCCAAGGACATGAGATCTACCGTGTTTTTTATTATGGTGATGGAGTTATGGTTGCAAATAGCCAAATCGCACCACCACAAGATGAGGCTAATCTTCCCAAGCTCTGGACTGAACTCGCCAATGAGCATTCCCTTGATTTGGTCGTGTGCATCGCTGCCGCTGTTAAGCGGGGCGTACTAGATCAAAACGAAGCTAAACGTTATGAAAAAGATGCTGCCAATCTAGCGGATGGTTTTGAACTGTCAGGGCTGGGTCAATTAGCTGAAGCGATAGCGATCTCTGATCGCGTTGTTACTTTTGGAGGCTGAAGTATCAGCATTAAAGATGAGCGATAAAAAAAGCATACTAATTATCAATCAATCAGCACCTTACGGAAGCAGTAAAGCGCGTGAGTCACTCGATGTTGCGCTTACCTGCTCAATCTTTGATATGCCCGTATCACTGCTTTTTATCGGTGATGGTCTCTTTCAATTGATTAAGGGACAATCTCCAGAGCTACTGGATATGAAAAAGCATGAGGCTATGCTAACCGCACTGCCCATGTACGATATTGAGCAGATTTTTGTAACCGAAGATGATCTAAAAACAAACGGCCTGACTGAACAAGATCTAGCACTTTCAGTTAATGTCGTTTCCCGAGACATGATCTCTTCACTTATTCAAAACCACGACTCTGTTATGACGTTCTAATTATGAATTTACACACGATCAACAAAACTTCACAACATACTGCACTTTACGAGAATATGTTAAGCGCTGTTTCGGGCAAGGATACGATCTTACTCATTGAAGATGGCGTGTATAGTGCTCTAGAAGCTCATTCAGGGCTTTTTCAGCACCTTTCGAGTGATATTGAAATCTTAGCACTCGAAGCCGATGTAAGTGCTCGTGGCCTTACAGGTAAGCTTGCTAGCTATGCACAAGTCATTAATGACAATGCGTTTGTACAACGTAGCTGTGAAAATGACAAAGTTATTAGTTGGTACTAAATCATGTCGATAGAGTTTGATGAAGAAGGGTTCTTACGAAACCTGTCTGATTGGTCTGAAACTGTAGCAGAGGAAATAGCACAATCAGAAGGCATCTGCCTAAATGACTCTCACTGGGAAGTGATCATGGTGATTCGCGAGTTTTATCAAACCTTTCAACTATCTCCTGCGATGAGGCCTTTAGTTAAGGCTGTAGCAAATAAGCTAGGAAAAGATAAAGGAAAGAGTATTTATCTCTTAAAGCTGTTCCCTGGCAGCCCAGCCAAGTTAGTTGCAAAGATTGCTGGTCTACCTAAACCAGACAATTGCCTTTGATAAATAGAGAAAAGCTAACTCATACAGCTGAATTTATTACTCTTTTTTAAATAATTCTGTTTCAACCGCTCCTTTGCTGGTCTATGCTTTAACAAAATGTATTTCGAAGCTTTTCAATAGCCTCTAAGCTATGGGATACTCGAATTAAACAGAAAGTGGTTTTTTAAGGTTTCAAAAATCCGCTTTAGTCAGTAGTAATTTCGGATGGGTAGAACACCATGGGTCTAGAAGCAGCAGCGGAACACCTCAAAAGCTTACAAGCTGAACAAGCCTTACATCAGCAAGATTCTTCTGAAGGCAGAAGAAGCAACCAGGAAGAAGAGGTTTATCATCAATGGGCTACATTCAAAGTTGATAATGAACTTTATGGCGTTGATGTAGTTCAAGTAAAAGAAGTTCTTCGTTACAGTGCTATTACACCTGTCCCGGGCTCTGATCACTTTATCCTTGGTATTATCAATCTCCGAGGCAATGTAGTTACGGTTATCGATACCCGTCAGATGTTTGGGCTTACTCCTCATGCACCTGACGACGATACGCGTATTATTGTTGTTGAGTACAATGAGCAAGAGGTTGTAGGTCTAGTTGTTGATAGCGTTGATGAAGTAATTAACTTACCTCAAAATGATATTGATCGCGCACCTAATGCCACAGGCGAAGAAACAACTAAGCGTTTTGTAATGGGTGTTTCTTACTACAATACAATTCTGATTATTCTACTAGATCTGTTGAAAATGTTACAAAGTATTACGCCAATCGACACTGGCGATGATGCATTTTAGTTATTGCATTCAATAGGTTAGATTCACAATTTAAGGCTGCATTTGCAGCCTTTTTTTTATTTTCGCTTTCAACTTACCGCCCTATATGTACCGCTATTTTCTCTTACCGCCTGAGTGTCTATGCTCCCAACAAAACACGCCTTGCCAAGTTCCTAGACAAAGACGTCCCTGAAAAATTGGGATTGAAAGTGACGTCGCCGTTAATGCTGATTTAATATGTGCTGGCATATCCGTTATACGGATGAGTTGTTCTTCATGTGGACGCCTGAAAACCTTACCAATTAAGCTTTTTACTTTTTTACGTATGTCCATAACCCTCTCCTTTTTGTGGACCTTTAACCTTGTAAAGTGTCCATATCATTCTCCGTTAATCGTAACTACTAGAGTCCTCTTTCCTCCGTGGTTTCTATGTTCGCAAAGGTAAACCCCCTGCCATGTTCCGAGATTCAATCTTCCGTCGGTGATTGGAATACTTAAGCTGTTTCCAAGCAAACTAGACTTGATGTGGGCGGGTAAATCGTCGCTACCTTCATAAATATGCGTGTAGTAAGGCTGATTTTCTGGAACAAGCCTATTAAAAAAGCTATCAAAGTCGTCCCGTACTGATGGGTCCGCATTCTCATTAAGAGTGATAGATGCAGATGTATGCTTCAGTAAAATATTCAGAATGCCAATTTTGACGGACGATATTTCAGGGACAAGAGATACTAGTTCCTCAGTAACTAAATGAAAGCCCCTCTCGCGTGCACGCAGACTAACCTCATTTTGCAACCACATAAATATGCTACCTAGCTATCTGGATTACGTTATCAAATCGTCTCAACTCTTTCTCAAGTTGAGCAATTCGTTCAATCAACATAAGTTCACGATTGAGCGACTCATGGTACAGCTCTCGGTAATGAGCTGTTTTGCTTCTCTCTTTTTGTAACTGAGCAGTCTTAGATGGAGCTTTTTTACTCAATACCTCACTAACAGTGTCAATTGCCGTAATGAGTTCAGCAAAAGATGAGCGTGATCTCTTGATCGATTCACATACTATCAAAAAGCCTTCTTTTGAAACTAGCTCAAAAAAAGGCTGCACCTAAAACAGTCAATTAGGTACAGCCAATATCAGAAAAACACTTGTTGGTTTCTCTGATGAAGCACTTATTACTCCATGAACGAACTTTACATTTCCTCCTCCGACAAAACGGACTGACTAAGTCTCTTTTTGTTAAAGCTTACGGTATTAGATGCAGCTGTAACTTTGCTCTGATACCTCTGCCACAGACGTTCATGTACAGTCTCAGCTTGCTTCTTACCAGAACAAAAAGCGACAAACTCCCTTTCAGCCTCACCTCTTGGTTTTCTTAAACCAGTAGCAAGTTCTTGGTAAGCATTACCTTTCAAATCAAGCAAACCAGCCTGCTCAATCGTAAACTCTCCACTTTTTAAGAAACCATATGGAAAGTGCACTTTGTCTTCAAAACGCTTATCTGTACGAAAGCAATCATGAAACTTAGTTTCGAGTTCCATCACCAACCCCTTAACTATGTCTATTTTCTGCAAGTATTAATGCAGAATCATTTAAGGTAAAACGATGTTTTTTTATCGTTGTTAATCGAAAATACTTATTGCTAAATCAACGCCTTAGAAGTCGTAGTTCCCATAACTCCAGTCACTATTTTCACGTAAACTTTTCTTAGCTAATCGCTCTTCGATATCTCTCCAACGAGTCTTCCTTTTATTACGCTTATTCTCTTCTTGGGCCTGATCCCAATCTTCATCATGCTTTCTATGCCTAAATGTTTTCCTGAATGGGGAGCCGCGTTCATCAGGTTCATAGTCATAATCTTCATCAAAAAAGTCTTTCTTATTCATGTCATCTTTCTCGAAAAAGGGCAGCACCCCTTACCGAAAGGTGCTGCCAAAGGATCCTATGCAATGCCTCGTAAGTCACCGCACAAGTTATCCATTAAGCAAACAGGAGCTGTAGGCTTAATAGAGGAAACAAGGTAATTCAAAATATCTGAGACAAATTCGGGCTTAGCTAGGTATTCAGGCACAAACTGTGGCTTAGCAATAAGCTCTCTTTCTATCAGTTCGTTAATGATACCGAGGTAAGCAAAACCCGTTTTACCAACATATAAGCTGCTGATATCACAATCCTTATAAAGCCTTAGGGCCTCACTAACACCTCGAAGGTACAAATAGTCCTTAGTGAAACCACCGCTACGATGAACGCGGACAGATAACTTAAATGCATCATCTGTTGGCATTTTCATCTCTTCGTGTAAGTAGCTATAGGTATGACGAAAATCACCATACTTAAGCATCTCCTTCACAGCGATAACTCTGAGCGCTAGCCCCTGCAATCGTGTTAAGCACATATTTCCGCTATGGAATTCGTTAAGGATTGCTAACCCTTCTTGAGTCATCGTGTTACCAGGTAGACCCAATGAAAAAACTTTTAAAGGCTGAGATGCAGCATTTAAAGTAGTCGCCATATGCACGCCTAATTCATGGTGCGCTAATGCGTTTACTTCTGTTTCTGTTAATAAAGCGTCTTTATTCACGAACAAGGTACGCTTTGCACCGGAAACCATTGCGGAAGCAACTATTTTTGAGGAAAGCTCAACTTTGCACTTCATACCCCAATCGGAAGCCTTCAAACGGAAATACTCCACGGCTTCAGCGGCATCTATACGCTTATCAGTTTCCGGATCATATTTAGCCGCGTGTAAAAGGAATTGAGCATTGGCCTCATCTTCTAAACTTGGTTCGCCGTAATACCGCAATGAGCTATAAACAAACTGGGAACTACCCGCATTTACCAATAAATCGATCTTGCTAGATAAACCATCGATCACTTGGCAATACATCTTCTGAATACCAACGTCTCGAATTTTATCTACAGGTAAACGATAGAGTTTTTCTCGAAACTCATAAGGATTAATAGCCAAAGGTTTGTATCTAAATTCAGGTTGATAATTACCTTTCTTCGCTAAGAACTTACGTTTTTCCTGCGCAATATTGACCGGATTAATATAATTGAGGGTCTCCATACCCTTAGCTAATTTAGCCAGTTCTTTATCCACTTTGATAATTGCTGGATCCAATTTGGACGACAGCATATCTAAGCGGCGCAACCTCGGTTTTTTAGAATGCGCTCTTGCGAAATATGCCCCTATATCAGTTAGAACATGTTTAAAGCCGGACTTTAATTCATCCAAAACAATTGGATATTTTTCTCCAGAGAGTTCATCCATGAAAACTTTTTTGACTTCACAAGGAATGACTAAGGTATTTTCGTATCGACTGTTAATGTGAGAAATAAGATAGCCACGCCCATAGAAAACATCATCCAAGTTTGCCGTAACAGTATCATTTGATAACTCAAGCTTACTCATTGAAGAGCGGAACTTATCAAGTACGCGTCCCCAACGATCAATATCAATTTGCTCAGTCCCAACGTTAAAAGTAGGCGTATCCCTTTCAATTCGTTTGTAATTGTAGGAATGCACGTCAAATACGATACAAGCACCAAAAAGTTCTTCCACTTTTGCGACTAACGCATCCAATACGCGGTAAAAAGCTTTGTGTTTCTCTATACTTTTTCGTCTCAAGCTCTTTGGCAGACTCTTCACCCAAACATCTTTTCCCCAAGCCTTGGTATAGATGCACCTTGCCAACGGCCTATTGAGGTCGTACTCATATCTAGAATCTTTACCAATTAATGTAATGGGCATAGATTCAATCAACTCGCCCGTGTAAGGGTCTTCTTCATAAAGCCTGTTTTCGTCAGATAATGAACAAAATGACACCAACTCTTGACTAAAATTGTGGCCGTCATGAACAGCAGCACAAACCGCTGGGGTATATGCCTCAACTTTCAAAGAAAAGGCTCCATCTTGATGCTCACATTCGAAGAAAGCACCTTCAGAGATTAATTTTAAAATCTCTTTTTCAGACAGTTTCTGCATCATCTATTACCTTTCTGAAAGCGCTCTTACGCTCCAAAACCATCTCTTTAGCTGAGACAACATTCTCAATAAAGTTGATAACTTTGCATTGCAGTTTCACTCTATTAAGACGATTAATACGGGTGATACCACCTGGGCTAAGTACGTTCACCTCGATCAACTTTCCATTAATCACATCGAGCCCAACAAAATAGAGCCCATCACGAACCAATTGCGGTCCTATAGCGCGACAAAGCTCTTTCTCTTCCTTAGTAAGATGGTGCTTAACCTCTTTACCCCCTGCGTGGATATTAGAACGGACATCATCTCCAGCAGGGACGCGACGCATAGCGCCTATAGGCTCACCATTCAACATAAGAATGCGCACATCACCTTGATCAGCACCTGTCACATACTCTTGTAAAATGACATAGTTGCTCGCATCACCTGACCCTATATAGAAATCCAATAACGATCTGAAGTTCTGTCTCGCATTTTTCTCAATGACGATAACGCCCTGACCACCAAACCCATTTAGAGGCTTCATAATCATTTTTTCAGTCGGCGAATCCTTTAACACTTGTTCTAGGTATTCACGATTTTTTGATACATGAGTCGCAGGTACAAATCGGCATGCATCACCACTAAATGAAGCTGGATAAAGTTTATTGTTTGCAACGCGCAGACCATCAATATCATTCATAATGAACACATCGTTTCGAACCGAATCTAAAAAGTTCAGCGCCACTGTATCCAGAGGTGGATTAGCACGCATAATGATCACGTCAAAACCAGCTAACGGCAGTTTGCACCGTTTAAATTCAGCCTTACGATAAAAAGACGGTATATTGCTGCTCAGCTTTGTATCGCGCTTCAAAACATTACAAAAAGCATGCGCCTCGCTATCCCTGACAGTCAGACTATTTGGTGTAGTCAGAGCGACTGTATGGCCTCTAGAAGCAGCCTCATGGATCATCCTTAAAGTGGTGTCACTTTCAGGTGAAATTCGTTCCCATGGATACATCAAAAAGCAAATTTTCATTTCTACACCAAATATCGATTTAAAATTTTAATCAGTTAAAAAAGATCAAAAAAAAAGCAGCCTATGTAAAAGAAAACTCTCGTTCATAGGCGGCTTTAGTCTTAAGTTATTTAAAATCTAACTACAAACCAGCAGCCTTAGAGACATAATGGAACCACGTTCGCTCATGAATATTTGAAGGTAGTTTCCCCCCCTTACAAAAATCCACAAACTGCCTTTCAATAAGCACAATCGGTTCTCTATGCCCTTTAGCGAAAGCAGAATACGCATGACCATGTTTTTCGAGTAATGCCGCCTCTTCTGCGGAAAAGGCATCACTTTTACAGAACCCATCTGGATAATTTTGATGATCACTGAAACTACTTTCAGTCAAAAACGCTACTTGAAACATTGTTAGACCCAAACACCCTTTAAAGGAGCCAAATTGGCTTGTTAACCTTCAGTTGCAATTATTAACGCAGTGTTATTAACTGTAAAACGATGTTTTTTTATCATTTCAATCGATTTTTTTTATGGAAGAATTATGGATATAGGTTTGCTTAGAACGTTCCTAGAGGTTTCTAAAACAAGGCACTTTGGGAAAACAGCGGAAAACTTATACCTAACGCAGTCAGCGGTCAGCTTTCGGATACGTCAGTTAGAAGAGTTAGTTGGGCTGCCTTTATTTTCTAGGCAACGAAATAACATTATGCTGACAAGCGCCGGGGAACGGCTAATTCCTCATGCAGAGAACATTCTTGCTTCGTGGCAGATTGCACTTCAGGATGTAGGTCTTCCGGAACAGCAAGAGATGCATCTATCTCTAGGCGGTATTTCTAATTTATGGGGAACCTTTCTTCAATCCACTCTCCCCAAATTGGCCGAAGCTTTTCCTCAGATATCTATAAGAACGGAAATCAACTCTCATTTAGAGCTAACTAGAGCGTTAATCGCTGGAAGGCTAGATATGGCTGTAGTGCTGGACCCTCCTAGTTTGGCCGAGCTTAAGACCAATAAAATTGGTCAAATTGAGCTCGCTTTAGTGACCAATAAAATGGGGGCTAAATTCAGCGATATTTATGATATTGGTTATGTATTTGTAGATTGGGGCACAGCATTCAATATGAAGCATGCAAAGCTATTTAAAAAACCAGTAGCACCTGTACTGCATACCGAACAAAGCCAAATAGCATTAGAATTTTTATTAACAAACGGGGGAGCTGCTTTCTTGCCGATGAGCCAATTAGAAACCTATCTTCAAGAAGGACAATTGCATTTGATAGAAAGGGTTAAAACCGTGAAACGTTCTGTGTACGCCGTATATAGTAAAAATGCTCCAGAGCACCTCAATATAGAACCAATTATCGAGCTACTCTATGAGGTAGAATTGAAGCCCGAAACAACTCTTCAGCCGTTAGAATAATGAGTTTGATACAGAATAACTACTATCTTATTAACAAGATAGTAGTATCCGAATTACCACTTTGTACTCTGCTAGCTTAGCTCTCTCAATCAGCTAATTAGTTATAGTCGCTTCGCCTTCCCGCTAGTTCGAAATCAGGTAACTGATCTGCTTTCGAAAGCAATTAATGTATTGGGGATTATTACTAGGCTTGTTCAAATCAACCAGCGATTTTCATATAACGTCTAGCTTCCTGAAGCTTAGGCATTTGATAAACCAGCCTCACTTATAGGATAACCAGATGAAAACCATTAAAGCTCTTGCATCTGATGATCAGGCTATTTCACTTCCAAAAGACTTTCTCAACCACTTAGGTGCGAAAGATGGTGAAAGTATTGCTATCGATTTATCTGCTTCCTCATCAATCACACTTCATCCTCATATACATTGTGAAGCTCAAACTATAGAGGAATTATTTTCACAAACAGAAGAGATTGAGGCAGCTGGAGATAACGAAACAGTTCAAATGCTTAATTCGATTCGACAGATCTTAGCTGAGTCAATGTCCATATAAATCTTATATGCACATACTCGATATTAATAACTTATATAACCCGTACATCCAAGCCTTCATAGACATGGGTATACAAACGATCCCCTTCAGGCACTAATCTGTTAATCCAGTTTTCTAAATCAGCTTTAGCGCTTGGATCTGCATTCTCCTGTATTACTAAGCTTGCACTCGTATGCTGTATGTGGAGATTACAGATGCCACTATCAATTTTAGCTTGTGATACTAAATCTTCTAACAGCGCAGTGAATTCTACAAGCCCTTGTTTATGAGTAGTAACAGTAAGAATTTCAACCATAAAAAATGCCCCTTGTTTGAAGGGGCATTTTAGCAGAGCATGAACAAGAATATCTGTTCTACATAACCCTGTTTGTTGTCATAAACTTACTATCAGCATCAGGCCCAGTATTATCAGCATATAGCGTAATGCCCGAACGCAGGCAGATAGATAGGTTCTGATGAGACTCTTCTGTCTCTTTAGGAAGAAGATGGTCAACAACCGCCTTCTCATCCAATAGCTCCTGCTCAGTGGCAGTTAAACGCTGTCGGCTGAAATCCCCTACTTCGATATCATGAACAATCTGGTAGCGACCATAGTTACAACGCACAGGGAACGAATAGAAGATCCCTTTTGTAATACCGTAGCTACCATCACTAAGAATACCCATGCTGATAATTTCGCCTGGGTCTGTACCCAGTACCCAATCGCGCATCTGATCGACGATCGCTTGCGCTGCTGAAGCTGCACTTGAAAGCCCACGTGCATCGATGATTTCACCGCCACGCTTCTGAACTTTAGGTATAAACTCGTCTCGATACCATGCAGTATCAATTTGAGCCATTGCTGGTTTACCAAGAATTGTCGCTTGATGTAGATCTGGGTACTGAGTTGGAGAATGGTTACCCCAAATCATAATACCGCCAATATCACGAGTAGTCGCACCACAGTGATTGGCCAAAATACCCTTAGCACGGTTATGGTCTAAACGTGTTAAGCAGGTAAACTGAGACGGGCTTAATTTAGGTGCATTTCGGCTAGCAATCAGTGCGTTTGTATTTGCCGGATTACCCGTAACAAGTACTTTTACATCACTGTTGGCAAAATCATTTAGTGCTTTACCCTGACGCGCAAATATTTCCGCATTCTCTTCAAGAAGGTCGCGGCGCTCCATACCAGGACCGCGAGGCTTAGCCCCTACAAGTAAAGCATAGTGAGCATTACTGAATCCGTCTTCTACATTGTCATGTAAAGTAATGGTGTGTAATAACGGGTAGGCACAATCCATCAACTCCATCGCAACACCGCGAAGAGAATTCATTGCATGGGGCAATTCAATTAATTGAAGAATAACGGGCTGATCTTTACCCATCATCTCTCCAGCTGCAATTTTAAATAATAAGCTGTAGCTAATTGCACCAGCGGCGCCAGTAACGGCTATACGAACAGGACGTCTCATACCTTATAAACCTCTTGAAATATTCTTAGACGAATTAAGAATAATTGATACGAAAGTATAACAACCATGCAAAGGTAAGTAATTATTTCTTTAGCACTATTCTTACCTGCGCTATAGATGCATGCTCACATCTTGAGCAATACTTATGAAATCATAGACCCCGTAAGGAGTCTGCGCGAAGAAAAACACTACTATCCTGACTTAGCGCACGTTGAATCATGGAGAGTAGCTTGGGTTTATCCCGACCAAGCACTCCTTTAAGAACGAGATAATTGGAAGCGTGGTCACTTCTAAAAATTGTTTTCTCTAATTCTAGATGTGAAAGAAAAAGCTCCATCTCTTGTATAAGCTGCATCTGCGAAGACATAACAAAATCATCGCCAAATTCTTTACGGAAATGCTCTTCACCCTGCCTAAAGAAAAGCACCAATGTGGCTAAATATTCAGGTTGAGTCTCGTTAACTAAGCGCGCTGAATCAATTGCATGCTGTTCACTAAAGTTAGCGCCACCCATGCCATTAATAATCATGACCGAGGATTTAATTCCTGCTGCTTTGATCTTATGTAGTGCATCAACAGTCGTGTTATAAGTTTCACCCTTATCTATTTTAGATAAGATATGATCATTACCACTCTCGGCACCAACATATAAAAGCTCGAGTCCTAACGCTTGTAGTTCTGCTAGCTCTTCAACGCTCTTCTTTTTAAGGTTTCGGGGTAAACAATAGGAGGATACCCGACTTACCGACGGCAGATACTCCTTTATCGCGAGCAGAATAGTCTTCAAACGTGCGAATGACAGAGCCATTGCATCACCGTCCGCTAAAAAGACTCGCCTTACAGCACCCAGCGAAGCTGCACAGGCCTGGATCTCTTTAAGAATCTCATCCTGCGGCTTTGGCCGAAACTTTTTCTGCGGATCTGTATACATCTCACAGAAGGTACAATTATTCCAACTGCAACCATTGGTTACCTGCAATATAAGCGAGTTCGCCTCACTTGGTGGGCGAAAAACAGGCTCAATATAATTAACCGGAGGATAATGAAGCATTCTTTATTTATGCGCTTTATTGAAAAGTGAATAAAAGTTATTGCTAGTCACTTCTGCGACCTCTTCGACCGAGATTCCTTTAAGGTCGGCAATACATTGTGCAACCTCAACGACATACTTAGGTTCGTTCTTCTTCCCGCGATGAGGGACAGGTGCTAAATATGGGGCATCTGTCTCAATCAGGATCTTATCTAGCGGCACTTCTTTAACGACATCACGCAGATCACTCGCATTTCTGAACGTGATAATGCCAGAAAAAGAGATCATATAATTTAGATCAAGCGCAGCTTTAGCCATCTCCAAGCTTTCAGTAAAACAGTGCAAAACGCCTGCAGAGTCTAAATTACCGAACTCTTTTATCATTGATAAGGTATCTTGCTGCGCTTCACGTGTATGGATAATCGTCGGCAAACCTAACTCACCCGCAGCAATCAGATGGTTTTTAAAGCTGGTTTGTTGAAGTTCTTTTGTATCTGTCTGATAAAAATAATCCAAACCCGTTTCACCGATCGCTACAACCTTCTCAAGTGATGCTTTATCGATAAGGTCGATGACTGATACTTGCTCTTCTGCTGCACTTAATGGATGCACCCCTACAGAGGCGAATACATTTTCATGCCCCTCAATGAGCGAATACATAGGTTTAAATCCCTTAAGGTCGATAGAAACGCAAAGCATTTTATCAATCTTACGGTCTGTTGCTGCTTGCAACATTAAAGCGAAATCATCGTTATACGGGGACAGGTCAATCCTGTCCAAGTGACAGTGTGAATCAATAAACATAAGGTAAGTGATCGTTACAGTGCGTTGGTCTTGCGGTCAGAATTAAGTGCGCCAGCAAGATAATTTTCGATTTTATTCACGAGAGTGGAATCATCAGGAGAAAGCTGTATGCCAATGCCGGGGGTACGTCCGCCTTGTGCGCCCTTAGGTGTCACCCAAACCACTTTACCGGTAACAGGAATTTTATCACCCTCTTCCATAAGCTCGAGCAACATAAACACTTCTTCACCCAGATGGTATGAACGAAGGGTTGGAATAAAAAGGCCACCATTCATGATGTACGGAAGATAAGCCTGATATAGCTCTTCTTTGTTATTTATCGTTAACGATAAAATGCCATGGCTTAAACGGGGTACAGCAACCATATGGTTCTTTTCTCCTTAATTGAGCAATGCTGCCCATTCGAGTAGGATGCACTCAAGCAATAACTGTTTATTTGGGTTCTGCCTTAACAGTATAGCTTTTCGCTCTTCATGAACTTTGTCTGCTAATTTAAAGATTTTAACGGGGTTAGTTTTTTTAGCAACCGCATTAAGCATGTTACGTGCGTCATCTTGCCGGATTACATCCCCGGTTTCACAAACAGCTCCGCGTGCAGCATCAATAAGCAAGCTGTAGAACCACCCTAAGATCAGCTCTAAATCTAGCTTATTCCAGCTTTGCGCAACCTCAAGAGCAGTACGTCGCTGTTTAAGTATATCAGCCAAACCACGAACGAGTTGTGCACGCTGGTCATTCAGGCCATTTTCTATATAAGCGAGAGCCTCCATAGGTGCACCTAGATTTATGTGCAGTATGCTTTTGGCTCGGTCTTCATCAAGATCAGAAGCATTCATCAACCACTGTATCGCTTCATGCTCCGCCGGCGGATGACACTCAATATGCTGACAACGACTTTTTATTGTAGGTAACAGCTGACCTATTTTAGAGGTCAGTAAAAGAATCAGGGTATCAGCTCCGGGCTCTTCTAACATCTTCAATAAAGCGTTCGCCGAAGCAGTATTCATTGAATCAGCAGGATTCAGAATAACAACTCTATAGCCGCCTTGTTGAGCCGTGCTGTAAATAAACTCGTTTAATGCGCGAACCTGATCAACTTTTAATTGTTTGCCTGGCTCATCGGGTGCTAGCAGAAAAAGATCCGGATGACTGCCCGCCGCATTAAGTTCACAAGGCTTACAATGACCGCAAGCCTTTCCATCTATAGGTTGCTGGCAAAGCAACATTTGCGCAAAAGCTTTTGCAAAATCAGCTTTACCTATGCCAGGCATGCCGTGAAGCAATAATGCATGAGGCAAACGTCCATCATTATGAAGCTTTGCTAAGTGCTGAACGCGGGCTTCAAACCAAGGATGAAGTGTGACGAGATTCGACATTATTTAATTACTCAAATACCGAGAAAGGGCCACTGAAATTTGCTGCTGAACATTCTCTAGAGGCACTGCAGCATCAATAACTGCGAAACGCTGAGGCTCATTTTCCGCTCGCTGAAGATAAGCAGACCGCACCTTACCAAAAAACTCCAACTTTTCCTGTTCAAATCGATCGGGTGCGCTGCGGGCTGATGCCCGTTTTAAACCCACCTCAACATCAAGATCAAGAAGAAGGGTCAAATCAGGGTGTAGATCATGCTGTACCAACTTTTCTAAAAGTTTAATACTTTGTATATCTACACCTCTGCCTCCGCCCTGATAAGCAAATGTAGCATCGGTAAAACGATCACTCACAACCCATGCACCTCTTTCAAGCGCAGGGCGTATAACATTTTCAATATGCTGTGCTCTTGCTGCAAACATTAGCAATAACTCAGTATCTTGGCTTACTCGCTCCTCTCTTGGAGTGAGCAGCAGTTCACGCAGCTCTTCTGCTAGGGGTGTTCCTCCAGGTTCTCGCGTAAGAACAATCTCTATGCCCTGCTCTTTTAGCAAACGACATAAAAAATCTATATTTGTTGATTTTCCAACCCCTTCAGTTCCTTCAACAGTGATGAAGCGGCCTATACGCGTCTTATTCATGGATACACACTTTTAAAATATTAAGGTGAAGAACGGTAATCTTTACGTCTTGATAGCTGATACTTCCTAACCGCATTATTATGCTCCCTCAAACTGGCGGAGAAATAATGACTCCCATCCCCTTTAGCCACGAAATAAAGGGCTTTGCCATCCGATGGGTTAAGCGCTGCGATAATAGCCTCAGGTCCCACCATAGCAATCGGTGTAGGAGGTAACGCTGGTATTGTATAAGTATTATAAGGTGTCGGCTTACGCAAATCAGAACGTCTAATATTTCCTTTATAAGCGTCACCCATACCGTATATCACAGTAGGGTCAGTCTGAAGCCTCATCCTTTTATTCAATCGCCTCACAAAAACTCCAGCAATGATTGGGCGCTCATCGGCCCTTGCTGTCTCTTTTTCAACGATAGAAGCCATAATTAACGCTTCATAGGCCGATTTGTAAGGTAATTTTGTATTGCGTGCTTGCCACTCCTCATCAAGCTTCTTATTAAGCATCTGATGCGCACGCTTAAGTAATTTTATAGCTGAACTGTTTTTCTCAAAGCTATAAGTTTCAGCAAGAAAAAGCCCTTCAGGGTGAGTTTTCTCTGCACCTACTTGCTTAAGCAGCTCTTCTAGTGAAAGTCCTTCAGTATCATTTTTAAGATATTCATTAGCCGAAATCGCTGCTAAAAGCTGCTTGTAAGTACTACCTTCAACGATAGTAAAGTTATAAGTGATTGAGCGCCCAGAAGTTAATATCTCCATCACCTGCACTGCGGTCATTTGTGAATCTATACGATATTCACCCGCTTTAATCTTCCGCCCTAAGCCAGTATGCCGAGCATACAATTTCAGATACAACTCATTAACAATTAGATCTTTACGTTTAAGTTCAGCAACTAAACTATTGAAAGGCATGCCTTTCTTTACATGAATAATAGTATTGCCGGGGGCTTCAACTGGAGATTCTAGATACTTGTTGTAATCAAGATACACCCCATAAGCCATGGCACCTACCAGAGCTATCAAGACAACGAAAACTGAAAATATTTTCTTCAACTACTTACTTCCTGCTTAACAACTGTTGTAATTTTCGGGTCATTGACCCAATAACATGTCTTCGATCATCAATTCGAATGACAGGCCATATCCCAATCAAACTGTTACAGATAAAGACCTCATCCGCCTGCAGTAATGCATCTGGAGCTGATCGCACTTGCTCAACGGCTATTTTTTCATTTTGCATAATAGACAGAAGATGGTCACGCATAACCCCTTTTACACCGCATCGATCAATTAAAGGCGTATAAACTATTCCAGAGGCAACCCAGAATAGATTGCTCATTGTACCTTCAACAACGTAACCTTCCGCATCTAAGACAATACCCTCTGGTATTGATTGATCACCCCACTCACTTCGAGCCATAACCTGATCTAAGCGATTTAAATGCTTGATTTGTGCTAAGACCGGATTAATAGGTAAGCGATAGCTACAGAGCCTTACAGCAACGCCTTTCTCTGAGTTATCGGACAATGGGGGGCGCTTAGAAATAGAAATAATACGAGTAGCTTTGGTTTTGGGGGGTAACGCATAACCTCTAAGCCCAACACCGCGAGTCACTGTTATTTTTAATACGGCATCACGAGGAAGACAGATCGTAGATAGATCGCGCTTAATCAAGCCAATAACATCATCAGGAAAGCCTAAGCGATCTAGACCTAGCGCGAGCCTCTTAAAGTGCGCATCAAGCAACTCTGGATGACTATCCGATATCGCGATAGTTTCAAATAAACCATCACCATAGCTCAAGCCCCTATCACTGACCCCCACTTGGTTTGATTTAACTCCATTAATCCAGACGTCTTGCATGCCCAACCTTGCTAATACTCAATCGTTACAACTTATAATTTTCTAAAGACCAATGAAGCGTTAGTACCACCGAACCCAAATGAGTTGGAAAGTGCTACTTCAATATTACATTCCTGCGGAGTGTGCGGCACATAATTCAGATCACAGCCTTCGGAAGGGTTATCTAAATTAATTGTTGGCGGCGCAACCTGCTGCTGAAGTGCTTTGACGCAGAAAATAGCCTCTACCGCACCAGCTGCACCAAGGAGGTGGCCTATCATAGATTTGGTTGAGCTCATCCTTACGTTATCTGCGGCTTGCCCTAACACGCGCTTCGCTGCATTGGACTCAGCAATATCGCCCGCAGGCGTAGATGTACCATGTGCATTGATATAATGGATCTTACCCAGCTCAACTTCAGCATCATTGATAGAGTTCTGCATAGACAAAGCTGCACCTTCGCCACTTTCAGGCGGCGCAGTCATATGATAAGCATCATCACTCATACCAAAACCAGCTAACTCACAATAGATCTCTGCGCCCCTAGCTTTGGCATGTTCATATTCTTCAAGTACTAAAATCCCAGCCCCATCACCTAAGACAAAGCCGTCACGATCTTCATCCCAAGGCCTGCTTGCCAGTTCTGGATCGTCATTTCGTGTAGATAGTGCTCTTGCAGCGGAAAATCCGGCAATCCCCAAAGGCGTTGTCGCCATTTCAGAGCCGCCTGCAAGCATAACGTCGGCATCACCATACTGGATCATACGCATCGCTTGTCCAATATTGTGCGTGCCTGTAGTACAAGCTGTAGTGATCGCTATATTAGGCCCTTTAAAACCATATTTAATGGCCAAATTCCCTGCGATCATATTAGTAATACTTCCCGGCACAAAGAACGGTGATACCCGTCTTGGTCCTGAAGTGTTAAGAATGTCGACATTCTTTTCAATCATTGGCAAACCGCCAATACCTGAGCCAATAGCACAGCCCATACGAGGCGCACTTTCCTCAGTTACAGTAATCCCTGCATCTTCAATCGCCTGAACACCCGCAGCAAATCCATACTGAATAAACAGATCCATCTTTCTTGCATCTTTCTGACTCATATACTGAGTCACATCAAAGTTTTTAACTGATGAAGAAAAACGAGTAGCAAAGGGGGTTGCGTCAAAATGCGTAATTGGCGCTGCACCACTTTTACCTAACAATAGCTGAGACCAAGTTTCAGCAACTGTGTTACCTATAGGCGTCAACATACCCATACCAGTAACGACTACACGTCTACGTGCCATTAAATATCTCCATCAATAATTAAAACCTACTCAAAGGTATAAGAGTTGCAGGCAAAAGAAAAGCCGCGCTATCTAAGATAGGCGGCTTGTCAGAAATTCTTGCTTTATTCGATTACTGGTGTGCGTTGATGTAATCGATAGCTAGCTGAACTGTAGTAATTTTTTCAGCTTCTTCATCTGGAATCTCTGTTTCAAATTCTTCTTCTAGAGCCATAACTAGCTCAACAGTGTCCAGAGAGTCTGCGCCTAGATCTTCAACGAAAGAAGCTTCTTGAGTAACTTCTTCTTCTTTAACGCCTAGCTGCTCTGCGATGATTTTCTTTACGCGCTCTTCAATGCTGCTCATATCTATTCCTATCTTCTTATTAACACCACATACCTGGTTTGATATGCAGAAAGAAATTTTATTAAAAGCACTCCAGCTAAATCAAGCTTAAAAAAGCAAAATTGAGCTAAAGTGTTAACATTCTCTACCTGACGGCACATTATCAACAATTCGAAGGAAAAAACAATTCCTTCGGGCTAGTTTTAGCCCATATACATGCCACCATTGACCTGAATCGACTCACCAGTGACATATCCACCGCCTTGACTGGCTAGAAAACCAACAACGGCTGCAATTTCTTCTGGTTGTCCAAGACGATTCATTGGGATCTGAGACTTAAGAGCTTCTTTATGCTCATCAGCCAATCCACTGGTCATATCCGTATCAATAAATCCGGGTGCGACACAGTTGACCGTAATATTACGCGATCCAACCTCACGTGCAAGCGCTCGAGTAAAACCTTCCATACCCGATTTGGCCGCGGCATAGTTTGCTTGACCCGCATTACCCATAGAAGCAACAACAGAACTTACACTGATAATACGACCCCAGCGAGCTTTAGTCATGCCTCTTAGGCAACCTTTAACAAGTCGAAAGACTGAATTAAGGTTGGTATTCATTACTGAATCCCACTCATCATCTTTCATGCGCATGAGTATATTATCACGCGTAATGCCGGCATTATTTACTAGCACTTCGATCGTACCGAAGTCGGCCTGAATAGTTTTTAATACACTTGTTACAGAATCACTATCAGCAACATCTAAAACCAAGCCAGTACCATTGATACCAGACTCAGATAAATATGCGCTGATTGCTTCTGCACCGTTAGCACTTGTGGCTGTACCGATAACAATAGCGCCCTGCTTACCTAACTCTTGCGCAATCGCTTTACCAATACCACGTGTTGCGCCCGTAACGAGCGCTACTTTGCCTTCTATACTCATTCTACTATTTCCTTGCTCGTCCGATTATGCGCTAAGGGCTTTTTCAAGACCTGCCACATCATTTATCGCAGCCACAATCAAAGGTCTATGTATTTTTTTATTTAAACCCGATAAAACCTTACCCGGTCCACATTCAACTGTATTTTCCACGCCTTGCTCTATCATACCTTGAACACTATCTGTCCAAAGAACAGGACTGTACAACTGAGAGAGTAGATTTTCTTTCAACTCATCAATAGTTGTCGCTGCCGCCGCCGTTGTATTTTGAACAACTTGAATAGCGGGCATTTTAACTTCGATGTTAGCTAGCTCTGCTGCCATTTTCTCAGCAGCGGGCTTCATTAGCTCGCAGTGAGAAGGAACACTGACTGGCAGAGGAATTGCGCGTTTCGCGCCAGCTTCCTTACAAAGCTCCATAGCGCGCTCAACCGCGGCTTTATGACCTGCAATTACAACCTGCCCGGGGCAGTTATAATTTACAGGAGAAACTATTTCTCCTTGCTCTGCATCTTTGCATGCTTGAGCAATTAAATCATCAGCTAAACCTAAAATCGCAGACATAGCGCCCGTACCCGCAGGCACCGCTTGCTGCATAAATTCACCGCGTAACTTAACCAGCTTAACGCCATCTTTGAAGTCAATTGCACCGGCACAAACGAGTGCAGTGTATTCACCCAAGCTATGACCAGCGACAACTGCTGGCGCTGCTCCGCCCTGCTGCTGCCATAAACGCCAAAGCGCTACACCTGATGTCAGTAGTGCGGGTTGTGTTTTATCTGTCTGATTTAGATCTTCAGCGGGACCGCTCTGTACCAAATCCCATAGATCATACCCAAGCACTTCTGATGCTTCGGCAAATGTGTCAGTGATAATGGAATGTTGCTCAGCTAGTTCTGCCAGCATGCCTACTTGTTGGGAGCCTTGTCCCGGAAAAACAAAAGCAAGATTTTGCGACATGACTTCCTCAAATCGTCAATTAGATAGATACCTGATGAATTCAGGCGAATGGACGCTAGTTTACAACATTTAGAGGTAATTAAAACTTAAATAGACGGTTTCAAGCGAGCTTATGCTCTATTTCGTGACTAATCTTACTAGGAACATTCTGCGCCATCTCTGCAACAGCCTGATCTAAGGCAAAACCAAAGCATTGCTCATTGGCTGAGCCGTGACTTTTTATGACGATACCCTGAAGCCCAAGAAGACTTGCACCGTTACGCCTAGAAGGATCAATCTGCTTTTTTAACTCATTAAGAACTGGCTTAGCCAAGATTGCCAAGAGACGCCTATATAGATTCTTCTTAAAGCAGGATTGAAACTCTTGGCCAATCAAGCGAGCCAAGCCTTCACTACTTTTTAAAGCGATATTGCCAACAAAGCCATCACAAACAATAACATCTGCGCCCCCCTTGTAGAGGTCATCACCTTCGACATAACCAATATAATTTAGCCCACCCTTCTCTTCAATTAAGCGAGAAGCGAGTTTAACTTGCTCATTGCCTTTGACCTCTTCCTCGCCGATATTGAGCAAAGCGACTTTAGGTGCTTGATTGCCGTCTACTGCCTCAGCCATAACCGAGCCCATAATAGCAAACTGCAATAAATGCTCAGCAGTACAGTCCACGTTGGCGCCTAAATCTAGCAAATAGCAGTGACCAGACGTAGTAGGTACCGAAGAGATAATTGCAGGCCTATCAATCCCAGGAAGCGTACGTAAAATATAGCGTCCTAGTACCATGAGCGCGCCAGTATTACCTGCACTGACACAAGCTTGAGCTTCATTCTCTGAAACTAAACTTAATGCTTTGTACATTGAAGAGTCTTTACCACTTCTCAGTGTACGAGAGGGCTTTTCTGACATGGAGATAGTATCAGGCGCATGCTCTACATCCACACGACAAGCAACATCAGAGCTTAAGCCTGTTAGATAAGGCGTTATAGCTTTGCTATGGCCAACAAGTTTTACGGATAGATGAGGATAACGCTTTAAGGCAAGGAGTGTAGCGGGGATAGTAACGCGGGGACCGAAGTCCCCGCCCATCACATCAACTGCGACAGTGTAGTAACTCGACAAACTTATTCGTCGTCTTGCTTAACTACTTGCTTACCGCGGTAAAAACCGTCAGCAGAAACGTGATGACGACGGTGAGTTTCACCGGTAGTTGCTTCTACAGATAGAGTCGGGTTACCCAGCGCATCGTGTGAACGACGCATATCGCGACGGGAACGAGACTTCTTACTTTTCTGAACTGCCATGACTAAATAGCTCCTGGTTCTTTCTATTTGTTGCTGGCTTTTAATTGAGCCAACACACTAAATGGATTCGGTTTATCGTTGTCTTCTGTCACTGCCCCGGCATCGCCGTATGAAGTCTTGATCGAGCAATCGTCATGATAAGCATCAGTCGGAAGACTCAAAATCAATTCTTCTTCAACCACAGAAAGCAACTCAATCTCTTCATCCCCTATGATTAAGGGGTCAAAAGTTCGAGGTAGCTGTTTTGCAGCTTCCTCACTGGCCGCTAAGCCAAGATTAAAATCTACCTCTACGGTAACCTCTACTGGATCTAAACAACGTTGACACGTCATGTAAACATGACCTGTAGCGCTGCCAGTAATCATACGAATACGTCTACCCTCTTCTGCTACTGCAAATTGAAGATCAACATCGACACTCCCATCTGTTCCAATCAAAGATTGGCAAAGATTGGGCATACCGATTAAATCGGCTTTGCCTGTAATTCGTACGTTCCGCTCAGCAAGTTTTCGCGGATCTACTTTGTTAGGTAATGGACCGTTTGACATAAGCGCGCAATTCTAGGGCCCGAAACCCCATCTGTCAAAGACTTTGGGGTTTAATTATGTAATAAAACCGCTAATATTCGAGCCTTCACATATTCACGGTTAAAAAATGACATGAGAAAACTGATTTTAGCATCTAGCTCGCCCTTTCGTCGCCAGATTTTAGACAAACTTCAACTGGAATACAGCTGTATTTCTCCAGATATAGATGAATCCGCCATTGAGGACGAAAAACCAGAAGACTTAGTTGCCAGATTAGCCGTAGAAAAAGCGCAAAAAATTGCTGAAACAGAGAATGACTGTTTAATCATCGGTTCAGATCAAGTTGCTGTACTAAACAATGAGATACTCGGCAAACCCCATACCCATGAAAATGCCGTAGCACAGCTAAAAAAGCTTTCCGGTCATCGCGTTACGTTTCTTACCGGGTTAGCATTAATTAATGCTAAGACCGGAAACATACAAAGCGAAATAGTGCCCTTCTATGTAGAGTTCCGCGATCTTAGTGACGAAGTTATAGAAAACTATTTACGGGCAGAAACGCCTTATAATTGTGCGGGCAGCTTTAAATCAGAAGCACTTGGAATCGTACTGTTTGATAAGTTAGAGGGGGAAGACCCAAATACATTAATGGGCTTACCGCTTATAAGACTGGTTAGATTGCTCGAGAACGAAGGGTTTAATGTTTTATAGACACCCGATTAATACTGTTGTGAGCCTTAAATGCTCACCGCACCTATTAAATTAGGCAATAAAAAAGGAGGGCATCTGCCCTCCTTTCTCTTATACGATGAAATATAAGTGATTAACGAAGCTGAACGCCTGAAGAAACACCCATTTCACTGCTGATTGCTTTGGTAAAGCTTACGCCTAACTGATCTACAATCTGCTTCCAAGGCTGCTGCTTAGGTGTGTAATTTTCAACATGTTCAACCTTCACTATCTCTCTGGCAACATAACTGGTACTACCTAAACCATCAATCAAGCCTAGTTCAACAGCCTGCTCACCTGTCCAAACCAATCCACTAAACACTCTAGGATCATCTTTGAGTCGATCACCACGACCTAGTTTCACCTGTTCAATGAACTGTTTATGCGTTGTATTCAGCACTTCCTGCCAAAACTCTTTCTCAGAGCTGTCGCTTGGGGAGTATGGATCTAGGAATGCTTTATGGTCACCCGCAGTATAAAGGCGGCGCTCAACCCCAACTTTGTCCATCAGATCTACAAACCCAAACCCACCAGCAACAACACCGATAGAGCCAACTAAGCTGGCTTTATCTGCGTAGATAGAATCTGCCGCCGCAGCGATGTAATAGGCACCCGAAGCTCCGATATCACTTATCACCGCATAAAGTGGCTTTTCAGGATAAAGCGCTCTTAAGCGTTTTATCTCATCATAGATATAGCCAGATTGTACAGGGCTACCACCAGGGCTGTTGATTCGCAAGATAACCGCTTTCGCATTAGGTTCTGTGAATGCTTCGCGTAACGCCCAAACGATAGCATCAGCACTTGCTTCTTCATCCGCACTAATTGGCCCTTTAACTTCAACAACCGCGGTGTGCAGTTCAGGAGTGACTTCAGCTTTAAAGTCATTATTCATAACCAGAATACCCATCAAAGCAAAAAGATATCCAAAGGTTAATAGTTTAAAGAAAATTCCCCAGCGGCGGGCGCGACGCTGCTCAACAAACATTCCGCTGAGCATTTTCTCTATAAGCTTCCACTCTTTCTTACTCGCGCTATCTTGTTTAGCATTATCTAACGCATGACCTAATTTACTTTCTGCATCAATTGCAGAGGTATTAGTTGAATCTGTTTTACTTTTATCACTGGCCGATGACGCTGGGCCTTCCTCTTCATTCCATGGATTATCTGACACACAAGACTCCTGTTTTAGGCAAATACGCCTTTATTTTCCAACCACTGTTCTAGTTCAGGGAAGTTATGAACCTCCAGAACTGGATCAAAACCTTTTAGCCGATCTAAGTGATGCGCACCATAACTAACAGCAACAACATCCATTCCTGCTCGCCTGCCCATATCAAGATCATATTCAGTATCGCCAATCATTAGCGCTTCTGAACGATCTACACCTGTTTCGGCTAATATTTCTTCCAGCATTAGAGGGTCAGGCTTTGAAATAGTTTCATCTGCACAGCGTGAGGTTTCAAAAACATAACCTAAACCCGTTTGGATAAATGCACGATCTAATCCTCTACGGCTCTTACCTGTCGCAACAGCCATTCTCATGCCTTTTTTATGCATGCTCTCTAGTGAATGTTGGGCACCCGCGAAAAGTGGCGTAGGTGTCTCATTTACACCTAAGAAATGCTGCCCATACTGAACACGCATACGATCTATTCCATCATCATCAATACCAGGAATCAGGATACGAATAGCTTCAGGCAGACCTAACCCAATAATATTCATGACAGCGCTGTCTGAAGGCACCGGAAGATCACAATCACGCGCAGCAGCTTGCATACTAGAAATAATACGGGCAGCTGAATCAATCACGGTTCCATCCCAATCAAAAATCAATAGCTTGTACATAAAAACGCCTTTAGGAAAAACCAGTTAATAGGAATACTCTATATATAGGTATGCACAAAAACTTCAAGCAAAGAGGCTTAACTTATTATTTATTTACACTTTTCTTGCTTTATCGCTCCAGCGTAAAGTATATTTTCAAAACATCTTCCAGAAGCCCGGGCCAATGCAATTAAGCCGATTTACAGATTACACTCTACGCGTCCTTTTTTTTGTTGCAACAAATGAGGATCGCTTAGTGACCTTAGCAGAGATTGCTGACTACTACGGAATCTCAATAGAGCATCTCCGTAAAGTTGTGCACGCACTCTCTAAATCGGATTATTTGGCAACATACCGTGGAAAGAATGGCGGTATTAAACTTGCCAGACCCACATCGGATATGAATTTGGCAGATATCGTTGTGCAAGCTGAAGGGGAACAACCTTTGATCAACTGCGGCCAACAGATGTGCCGCTTAACGGGTTTTTGCTCCCTGCAAGGTGCTTTGGCGGAAGCCCAAAAAGCTTTTACCGATGTTTTGAGGAAGTACACCGTAGAAGATCTACTTAAAAATCCTAAAATGCGGGCTGAACTACTCAACACCCTTTAATACCTCGGCGCTCATCCTATCCATAATTAATGCGCGCTTTTTCAATGTAAAGCAGAGACTGACGCTAAGTCACAATGAGTCTCCAACCACGGAAACAGATCCCGTTCTTCAAACCTTACATGCTTCTTCAGCAGTTCAGCAAACTCACCCGCAGCGTTCAAGTCATTGCTAGATAACAAATTGCGCATTTTAGTATGATCCGTAATTATGCTGATCGCGAGCATTGACGCTTTTTCAGATACTCCATCAAGTAAAGGTAACAATTCATTCTCCTCAACCTCAAAATGATCTAATAGATCCTGTTTGTACTGCCCTCTAATCTCCTCCCAGTATTCAAGAGCATCCTTTAGATCAAACTGATTGAGTGACGATTTAAGTCGATTAGCGACAACCAGCGCAACATGATGGTCATGGCTAAGGGGAATAAGGTGTTCTGAGCGTTTCATAGTGTTAATCCTCTGAAAATCTGTAAGCAATCTTTATATTCTTCACACGCCTAAGTAACTATTTATCCAACCTCTCCGCTGCTGACAAGGAGTATTCTTGTATTGATGCTACCGCCCTATAATCATCACTGTCACCTTTATAGCCGTCAGTTTTGTGCAGCTCTGACAATGCACTAGACGTAACTTCTATCCATGCTTTGTGCATTTCATTAAGTCTGTCCTTACGCTCTTTTGTTGTTTCGTTCATAATTAAAACCGTAAAATGTATTTACAAAGCATCTTATATCCTTAATAATGCTTTGTAAATACATGTTAATAGGCGCGATAATCATGGTTATTTGGAGTACGAACGAAAAATTGGTTTTTGTTGCATTGCTATTGATGGTAATACTAAAGCTATGGACGGTCTGGCATGTAGCCAATAGATCCAAGGCATCACGCGAAGGCCGGATGATTTTTGTTTGGGGTATAACAGGTATGACTGCTTTTGCTGTTATCGCTAAAAGCTATGTCAGTTATCAGATGGGAATTTGAATCTATAGTTAAAATGGCTTTTACACCCACTAACCATAAATTAGCGGGAGCGCCTCCCATCCAAAATTAAACGATGAGTCTTATGAAGATCTCTGAAAACACGCTTAGATAATTCAATAGAATCAGAAGAAATTGCCTTGCGGCGTTTAAGAATAGTCCCCTGCTCTTTGAAGTAATAATCAGATTTTTCATCAATACGGGACAAAAAATCAACATTATCCAGTTCACGCCTATCAATTGAACAAGCAATTAAAACGATCTCTTCACCTTTTTTGCAGTAAAAATGCTTTTCTGCAAATTCGTATAAAAAATCGCCCAAAGATTCAGTAAAGCTAAACGCAGTATTATTATGTCTGATAGGTTTTACGATAGAGACCTGCGTTTCCCCTTCAGCTATATGACCAATAAAGTAGCAATCCAACTTATCCATCGACTTACACCCTAATAAGCTTATATATGATAAACCTTAGCTTATAGAGTGATCATGATAGATTTATTACGCAGCTGCAAAATAAATCGATATCTACCCAGCCGAACGTGATTATAGGCTTCTATATAACAAAAAAGCCTGCAGATGCAAGCTTTTCTCACAAAGGAATAGACCTAACCTTCTGACGGCTCAAGCTTTTCTGCTGAAACTAGAACGCCATTATTATCCGCATATACGTATTCACCTGAGCGGAAAGTAACACCACCGAAAGTAACATCTAGATTAAGCTCACCAAGGCCTTTCTTCTCGGTTTTCATTGGGTGTGCACCTAATGCTTGTACACCGATATTAAGATCAGCGATTGCATTTACATCACGAATACAGCCATAAATAATGATACCTTCCCATCCATTTACAGTCGCCTTCTCTGCAAGCATGTCGCCAAGCATAGCGCGACGCATAGAAGCGCCACCATCGACAACAAGCACTTTGCCTTTACCAGGCAGTGCAACTTGCTCACGAACGAGTGAATTATCTTCGAAAGCTTTTAGCGTGACGATCTCACCGCCAAAGCGTTCTTTGCCACCAAAATTACCAAACATTGGTTCGACAACCTGCACTAGGTCAGGAAATTGGTCGCATAGTTCAGGTAGAAGATCTTCCACGGTTAACTCCTCAATTAGGTTAATGGCACACTTTAGGGTGCTGTCTATCATAAAAGGAGGTATATTCGCTGATTCATTACGCAATTGCACTACATCTTAGGCAGTAAATTTTAAAGGAATGAATAAAATGTTTTTAAAAGGAGCTAGTTTACCTTTCATTCTACTCATTGGGAGCACAGTTCTTTTGTCTGCCTGCTCACAAAAAGACCAACTTATTTGCGGACTAAGCAATCCTGATTGTGAAGTACCTTCCCCGCCCAGAGAGCACACAAGAGTAACAACTCAAAAAGAAACAGCTATAGGTATGGCCTCTTCTAGCACAAAGGCAGATTCCACTCCTTCGATGACATCAACACAAGTGCAGTCGAGCAAAGCGGTTACAGTTAAGCATGCTGATACAGTTGTTCCCTCACAACCATCTCCTCAGCAACCATCTAATTCGGCTAAACAGCTAACTAAAGTTCAAGTGATAGAGCATATTAGAAAACCTACAACGGTTGTTCGTACTAAGGTGATTTATAAGCCGCCTGTAGCGCAAACAACGAATAAAGTGCAATCATCCGTTACAGTATCTAGCCTCACTTCTAATGCGGTTTACACGATTCAGTTAGGTGCTTATAAGAAGATAAGCAGTAGGAAGCATGCGATCAAGCAATTCCCAGATGATTCAGAACTACTGTTGTTTACAATGCGTAATGATCTACTTGGCCTATCTTATGGCCAGTATGAAACATTGAGTGAAGCTAAAGCAAAGAGATCATGGTTGTTAGAGCAAGGTATCACTGATTTTGTTTTTCGGCATTTACCGAGAAATGCGCAGCCACTCAATTAGTTATTAAAAGATTCAGAGTTCTATAAGCAAAAAATGCAGCCAAAGGCTGCATTTTTATTTAAATATTATAATCCAAGGGATTCATACCTAAGCTTTAGTTTTTAGCCGACTTTGTTCTCAAGATTCGAAGTAACGTTTGTACTGGATGAGGTATTTCCTGTTCATCCATTCTTTTAACCTGACTACGGCATGAGTAACCTGTCGCGACCAACTTATCCTTATTCTCAGGATTATTAATCACCTCAGACCAACTCAACTGATAGATATTTATTGAGGTTTCAAAGTTCTGTGTTTCATGGCCATAGGTACCAGACATTCCGCAACAGCCAACAGCCTGAATATCAAGCGTTTGCCCCATCATCTTATAGATATCCTGCCAAAGGCGGATAGAAGGCGCGGCAGAGGTTTTCTCGGTACAGTGCGCAAGAAGCTTAAACTCACCGCTCAATGTATTAGCCATTTTATACGCTTCTAATTTAGGCTTCTGAGTGACCAACCACTCTTGCAAAAGCTGCACTTTCGGTAGGTCTTTATCTGGGATCACATAGCCGTATTCTTGGCGATAAGTGAGTGTCATTGATGGATCAATACCAATGAGAGGCACACCAGTATTATCTAATGCTTTGAGCATAGCGCCATTGGATTCTGCGGCTTTTTGAAAAATTTTCATAAAACCATGAACGTGCAAAGGCTTACCATTAGGTTTAAACGGAGCCATTAGAACATAACAGCCAATACCTGTTAGGAGATCCACAAGATCTAAAACAAGCTGGGTTTCAAAATAACTCGTAAACGCATCTTGAACGATAATGACCGCGTTTTCTCTGTCTTCCGGGCGTAAGCTTTCAATAAGTTTCGGAGTCGCGAAAGCAACACCACGTGCCTTCATCCCTGAGATCAAGCTATTAGTGCAGATCGTAGGGCTATCGACCATACCTACATGTTTTCGGAAGATCCCTTTAAGTGCACGGTTTTTCATCGCCCAGTTATAAGGCGCAGGGAACTTAGATAACCAAGGGATCATATATTCAAGGCTACCTACCATGTAATCTTTAGCTGGACGCAGATAGCGCCCGTAATAGACCTCTAAAAAGCGCGCTCTAAAATCTGGTACATTCACTTTGATTGGGCACTGACCGACACAAGATTTACAAGCTAAGCACGCCATCATGGATTCATGCACTTCATCAGAGAAGTCGTAATCCTCACCCTTGCGTTTCGCCAGTGTATTTTTAATACGACTCGGCAATGTCATAAGGAAGGAGCTGTTTTTAACCTTACGTGATTCTTCTTTAAGGTTTGTGCCCGTTTTTTCAACCAAACGTAGCCATTCACGAATCAATGAAGAGCGGCCTTTAGGAGAGTGAATACGCTGGCGTGTACCTTTCCAAGATGGGCACATCGCATCGTTAGGATCATAGTTAAAGCATGCTCCGTTACCGTTACAGAACATTGCGGAATCATACTCTTCACGAACCTCACCACTGATCTGGCGATCAAACTGGCCGCGTGTAGGCACTTGGTCGATTTTAAGCAGTTCGGCTCCATCAATGGCTGGAGTGGCGATCTTGCCCGGATTCATCTGATTACGCGGGTCAAAACCAGCTTTAATCTTTTGTAGTTGCGGATAGAGCTCACCAAAGAATTCAGGGGAGTATTCTGAACGAACCCCTTTACCGTGTTCGCCCCATAATAAACCATTATATTTAACCGTGAGCGCTACAACCTGATCAGTGACTTCACGTATCAATGACTCCTGGACAGTATCTTTCATATCGACTGCAGGTCTAACATGAAGTACACCAGCATCCACATGACCAAACATGCCGTAAGCCAGCCCACGATCATCCAGTACCTTACGGAACTCCATAATAAAGTCCGCTAGGTTTTCAGGCGGTACTGCGGTGTCCTCAACAAATGGGATTGGACGCTCTTGCCCCTTCGCGTTACCTAATAGCCCAACTGCTTTTTTACGCATCGCCCAGACTTTACCGATCTCGGCACTGCCATAGACAACGGAGAAACCAAAGCTTTTACCTGCTTGCCCTGCTACGGCTTTTAAATGTGCTTCTAGCTTCTCCACATCGGCTTTAAGGGCTTGCTCATCATCAGATGTGTATTCGACAAGGTTAATACCTTGGATCTCAGCTTCACCCGCTTCGCTGGGGAAATAAGCGCTGACCGTATCCCAAATAATGTCTCCCATTGCTAAATTAAGTACTTTAGAATCAATGGTTTCTATCGATGTTGGGTTCCACTCCATTAAGTCTGTTGCATCACGCAGGGAAGACTCGAAGCTATCGTATTTAATGTTAACTAATGCAGCAAATTTTGGGATAGGGAGTACATTTAATTTCGCTTCCGTTATAAACGCTAACGAGCCCTCTCCCCCGCATAAAACTGAATTTAGATTGAATTGACCGTTCTCATCCCGGATATGGGCAAGATCGTAACCGGTTAAACAGCGGTTGAGTTTAGGGAACTTTTGATCAATCAGATCTTTATTTTCAGTAAAAACGTTATCGACTAAACGGTGTACTTCACCGATACGGTCTTCACGCTGTTTGATCTCAGCCAGCTCATCATCACTGAGAGGCTTTGAACACCATTGCTCACCGCCAAGAAGAACAGAGTTCAGCTCTAAAACGTGGTCACGGGTTTTTCCATACATAACAGAGCCCTGACCGCTGGCATCGGTATTGATCATTCCGCCAACAGTCGCTCGGTTACTGGTAGAAAGCTCTGGTGCAAAGAACAGTCCATACGGCTTTAACGCACGATTAAGCTGATCTTTAACAACGCCGGATTGTACACGCACCCAGCGTTCCTCTTCGTTTATCTCCAGCACGGTATTCATATGCTTAGATACGTCAACGATCAAACCATCAGTTAAAGATTGACCATTTGTTCCTGTACCGCCTCCGCGCGCGCTGAGCTTCACTTCAGCAAAACGGCTTTCGTCAGCCAAGGTTGAGATAAGTACAAGATCTTCTGCGCTGCGAGGATATAACACGCCCTGAGGCAACATCTGATAAATACTATTATCTGTAGATAATACAATCCGATTGGCATAGTCGGGGTTTAGATCCCCCATAAAGCCTTTCAGCTTTAATGCGTCGATGAAATCTAGATATAGGGCTTCAGTTGTTTCGACTTGTGAAAGACGAGGGATCATCAGGGTTACCTCAGTGCTATGATTACTATATCGTGGTGCTGCTATATCGCGGGGCTGATTAGCTCAACAATCAGACTGATCCGCTAGCATTGCTCAAATTTGTCATCTGTGGCGCTATGATGCAGAATTGTTATTTATCAATCAAACGATAAAATTCAATTAATTAATCGAATATGACGAATAATATATCGATCCGACATCTGCGTGCGTTTACTGAAATAGCAAAGAATGGCAGTTTTACGCGTGCCTCAGAAGCACTTCATGTGACGCAATCCACATTAACCGCCACGATTAAGCAACTTGAAGAGCAAGCCGGACTGAGATTATTTGACCGGACAACCCGCCGAGTGCTGCTAACCGGTGAAGGTGAAAGCTTTCTCCCCGTTGCTGAAAAGCTTATCTCTGATTTTGATACCGCCTTTAATGATCTTAAAGCGACAACTTCGCAACAAAAAGGTCAAGTCGGCATCGCTGCTTCGCCATCTATGATTGGGCGCATCCTACCTGAGATCATTAAATCCTATCATCATGATCATCCCCAAATTGGTATTTACCTAAGAGATGACAATGCCAACGGTATTGAAAGACGGGTATTAGACAACGATGTGGATTTTGGTATTGGAAGCAACCACTCAAACCTCCCAGAGTTAAACTATCAAGTGGTATTAGTCGACAGCTATGGCGTAGTTTTGCCTTTATCTCATCCATTATCAGATGAAAAAGAGCTTATTTGGCAAGATATAGCCGCACTGCCACAAGTACACTTAACCGAAGATACAGGTACCCGGGCCCAGCTTTATAACTTAGAGAGAAAGTTCAGTCTTGATTTAAGGTTAAGCGGCTCATTAGTAGAAGTTTCAACACCAGCAGGTTTAGCAGAGATGATTGAAACCGGATTGGGGGTTTCTCTTCTGCCCGCGCTAGCCGCGAGCACCAGCGCCTTTTCTAATCTCAGATTTATACCTCTTAAAGAACCACGTTTAGAAAGAGAGATATGCATCATTAGCCGCCAAGGTCGATCTTTAAGTCCGGCAGCCGAAAGTTTGCTGACATTAGTGTTAAGTAAGTTTGAGCATGCCAAAATGCCAAACCATGTTTCACATATAGACGATAAGGGTGTTAATCAGGAAGGATAGAGTTCTACTTAGGCTATAAATAGAACTCTGTTTCAATGCTAGGATTACTTAAAAGCCGCGATTATTGATAGATCTTATCCAAGAGCGTATCAAAAGCGCTTTTCATGTATTCAAAACAGGAGCTCATAACAGTAGCGTTTAAAGCAATAAAGCCCTACGCTGGCTCTTCCGCATCGCTAATACGTGCAAGGCGTGCTTGCTCTTCAGCAAAGGCTTCTTTAATTTCCAGTAAAACCGAATCAACATCAGCCGCTTCTGTCGTCTCTTCAAATAACCCTGTGAGTTCTGTATCAGGCTCTAGCTTGCCCTCTTCATACAAAGCCCAGATCTCTTTGGCATATTGCGTCTGTAACAGTTCAGGTGCATACATACCGTAATAACTACGCATGTTATTGATATCTCGCTCTAGCATCCACTCAGCATGATTATTAGCCGCTGCATCGACGGCTTGTGGAAGGTCGATAATGACAGGGCCATAGGAGTCCACCAGCACATTGAATTCTGATAAGTCACCATGTACAAGTCCAGCACAAAGCATACGAACGATATCACGAATGATAACAGCGTGATCTTCACGGGCTTGCTCGGCCGACATTGCCACATCATTTAAACGCGGCGCAACCTCTCCACTGTCGTCTGTGACTAGCTCCATAAGAAGTACGCCATCAAAACAACCGTATGGAGTCGGAACCCGAACGCCTGCATCGGCTAATTTGTAGAGCGCATCCACCTCAGCGTTATGCCATAAGGCTTCTTGCTGGTCTCTACCAAATTTAGAGCCTTTCTCCATCGCGCGCGCGCGACGGCTATTGCGAACTTTACGACCTTCTTGATATTGAACCGCTTGTTTAAAGCTTCGCTTGGCTGCTTCTTTGTAAACTTTGGCACAGCGGATCTCTGATCCACAACGGACCACGTATACAACTGCCTCTTTGCCACTCATTAATTGACGAAGGACTTCATCGACGAGCCCATCTTCAACAAGTGGTTTAATTCTTTTAGGGATTTTCATGGTGTCCTTATACAGTGAATAGGCATCAGATGAAATAGGCGGCCATATAATTAGTGCTTTTATCGCAAATTCCATTATTAATGGAAGTTAATGATTAAAACTCAACACCAGCACTTTACGCTTTTTATTCAACTATAGGCTTGCTTAAATAGTTCATCCGTAGCTAACCGAGTCAGTGGATTTTCTATAATATGAGGGTTTGAGTAACAAATTCTGTATAAGTAGCACATTACTGTTATCGTTTTTAAGGAAGTTATCATGGCGCAAGCAGGTCCATTGATTGAGACATTAAAGCGTGAACTTAAAGCTCAAGGGAAAACTTACGTTGATGTTGCTAACGTTCTAGATCTAAGTGAAGCATCGGTTAAGCGCTTATTTGCTGATAAAAACTTCACCCTGCAACGTATAGAATTGATATGTGACATGCTGAACTTAGAATTTTCTGAGCTCGTACAGCGCATGAGTAAGAATCAATGCCAGCTTATTCAGTTAAGCCGTGAGCAGGAAAAAGAGATTGCTAGCGATCTGATCCTTCTACTGATCACTGTGAGTGTCATCAGTGGCATGTCCTATGAAGAGATACTACATAACTACAATATTCCTGAAGCCGACGGCATTCAGAAACTCGCCAAACTCGACCGTTTAAAGATAATTGATTTATTACCAAACAATCGAGTGAAGCTCTTAGTCGCTCCAAACTTTCACTGGTTGCCTAACGGTCCTATACAGCAATTTTTCCAAGAGAAAGTAGAACAAGATTTCTTTAGTTCTAGATTTGATAAAGCTAATGAAAAACTGATCGTGTCCAATGCGATATTGACCGATAGTTCCAATGCACGATTACAAAAGAAAATGGAGCGTCTAGCCTCTGAATTCAACGATCTTATGCAGGAGGATCAAAATGTGCCTGCGGATAAAAAAAGTGGAACAACCATGGTTCTAGCTATAAGACAATGGCAATACTCACTCTTTAAAAAAATTACCAAATAAGGCCTCAAAAAATCACTAGAGCCATTAAGTACTCATTTTGCTCTATTATACAGAGAGCAAAATGCAGCAGCGCCATGAAAGCTACACTCCACGTAAAGTGTGCGCATAAATAATGATAATAATAAATGTATAGATCGACAAGTTAACGATTAGCAATTCACATGATATGTAAGGATTTTTTTTGTATCCAAATGAGAATCTAGAGCTCAATGCTCGGCTAAATCTTTTATACCGAAATGCATATTTTGGTATAGTAATTACATTTATCGCCGCGACTGGATTGGCTTTCGGCTTTGATAATACTAATGAAGATCCAACTAAAGTAATTTGGTGGGTCAGTATATCTCTGTTGATGCTAATCCGCTTGTTAGATAGCCTTACATGGTCTCGACACAAGGATAAAGGCACATTAGATAATATTAGGCATCTCTATCGCTTCAGATCTGGAGCCTTGCTAACAGCTTTTCTATGGTCCTTTTATTGCCTTTACTTCTATTCCAATTCCAACCTTTATGAATTATCAGTTTCTTGGATTATTGTATCTGCAATGGCTGGTGGTTCAGCCACTGTGCTTTCTGCAGATAGATTTGTTGTCTTGTCATACACTCAGATATTACTGCTTCCCTATTCGTTACTGGTCGCAATAGCAGGTAACTCAGAACATCAGATGATTGGTTTTTTAGGCATCGCTTTCTCAATTGTTATGTTTTTTACAGCGCTGAAAGCCGCCACTTATACAGAAGACTCAATACGTCTGCGCTACAAACACAAGAATCTGCTTAATAATATGAAGCATGAGGTCGAAACCAGAACTCAGGAGATTGTTAAGCTAAACCAACTTGATTCTTTAACCAATCTACTCAATCGTTCGGCCTTCATTAAGCAGGCTGAAGCTTGTATTAACGAAAAAAGTAAGCAGCCTTTCTCCATTTTCTTTATTGATATGAATGGATTCAAACCAGTTAATGACAATTTTGGTCATAACATTGGTGATGAGATATTAAGACAGCTGTCTAGACGACTGCAAACAACTTTTGCCCAGACAGCTATCATTTCTCGCTGGGGGGGTGATGAATTTATCCTACTCGCAAAAACCGATAAAGCAGATGAGATTGATACTATAGCAAAGTCTATTTGCCATCTATTTGCCACCCCTTTCCATATTCATGATTACTCTATTGATATGGACGTATCTATAGGGGTGTCTACGTACCCTACCCATAGTCTGACCTTATCAGAGCTTATCAGTTATGCGGATGTGTCAATGTATAGCAATAAACATGATGATAAAGGCGACTATGTCGTATTCAATAATACATTGGCTAAGAAAGTTCAAAGTGAATTCTATCTTTCAACAGCCATTACAAGTGCCATATCTAATCAACAATTAAGTCTAGTTTTCCAGCCTATCATCGATGCAGAAAACGATAGATACCATGCAGTTGAAGCCTTACTCCGCTGGAACTTAGATGGTGAGCAAATTCCTCCAGACATATTTATACCTATAGCAGAACGAAATGGTTCTATACGGAGCATTGGGCAGTGGGTATTAGATGAATCGATAAAACAGCAAAAAACTCTAGAACGAGAAGGGTTTGACGTAAAAGTTTGTATCAATGTCTCAGTGATCCAGTTCGACGATCCTAAATTTGTTAACTGTATCGCAAAATTGTTGGCTAAATATGATGTTAAGGCTTCAAATATTTGCATTGAGATCACTGAATCCGTCTTCTCTACTGATAAACCTAAGATCATTGCAGCTCTGAAGCAGCTGCAAGCATTGGGGATATTTATCTCGATCGATGATTTTGGAACCGGCTACTCTTCCTTGTCTTTGATCCAAGACTTTGGCGTACATGTCGTTAAAATAGATCGCTCTTTCATCAATAGACTAGATTCAAATGGCGGTGCCATCATAAAAGCGGTGATGGTAATGGGCGGAGACCTTAACTACTCTGTCGTAGCTGAAGGTATCGAAAGCATCGATCAAGAGATTATTCTCAAAGAGCTTGGGGTACAGTATTTACAGGGCTACCTTTTTAGTCGCCCTGTCCCTTTTAACGAGTTACTGGTCAAATTAAGAAAAAAGAACTTTTCACTCGATGAACTTAGTTAGGACGATTTCCACGCCGCATAATCAAGATAGCCGCGGTTCATTATCAAATAAATACAGATAGCACTTTATTATTAATTGACTCTAATCAGCCAAGGGGAATGAGTTTGTAACTCGCCTAATTGAGAATTACAACAATGCCTTTTCCGACAAGCACGAGGGCTTTTGTCATAGATCATTCTAAATTGTACGGGAACGTTGAAAAGCGGGTCATATAACTTATTTTATAAAACCCACTTTATCAGAATCCAACTCAAAAAATTTAATTGCTAGATACTTGATTTATTACCAGACTCACCCGAGCATATGTATCAACGTCGTTTTAAGTTTAAGAGGCTTAACAGGCTTATTTACCAACATATAGTCAAGATCCCGTATCTCTTGATTCAGTTCCTTACTATAGTTTGCTGTAATCATGAGAACAGGCAGATTGTGCGTAACCTCCTTTGTCACTACTCGAGCAGCATCAATTCCATTTTGACCATTATCTAAATGATAGTCAGCAATCAAGACATCAACTGGATCCTGTTTAAAATCGACCTTTTCTCTTAAATCATCAACGGAAAGTGCTGTGACCACATTACACCCCCATCCGGTTAACAAAAGGTCCATTGCTTCACATATCGCAGAATCGTTATCAATCAACCATACATTGGCATTGGTGAGGTATTCAGCCACAATTGGCATATGAGGGCCTGTTACCATCATCGGTGACTCATCCCCGAGAGGGACTTCAACAGCAAATACAGATCCACGACCTTCAATTGAATCCACACGTATTTGATGGCCCAACACTCTAGATATTTTATCTACGATCGCAAGCCCAAGCCCTAAGCCTTTCTCCTCTCCTGGGCGGTCTTCCTGTAAGCGCTTAAACTCATGAAAAACTTCTGACAACTTCTCTTTAGGTATTCCACGTCCGGTATCCCAAACCTCAATCCAAAGGCTATCTGCTTTACGACGGCAGCCTAGAAGCAGCTTGCCTTTCTCAGTATAACGAATGGCATTAGTCAGGAAATTACGCAAAATACGCGCTAATAGTTGTGAATCAGAACGCACAACCGATCGATTATTGACGCATCTAAATTCAAGCCCCTCTGCCCCAGCCAACTGTGAGAACTCAGCGGATAACGTCTCAAACAACCCTTGCAGATTAAAAGTGACCACATCTGCCTTAACGACACCCGCATCCAATTTAGAAATATCAACCAAGGTACGGAGTAAAGATTCAACATCATCAAGTGAATTTGATACTGAGTTAGCAAGGCTGCAATGTTTAGGTTCTTTAATCTCCTCAGACAAAGCGCCGGAAAACAGACGAGCTGCATTTAAGGGTTGTAGCAGATCATGACTCACTGCGGCTAAGAACTTTGTCTTAGATAAGTTGGCCTGATCAGCCTCTAATTTAGCTTCTCGCAAACGAGCTTCGACGCCTGCACGCTCGGTAATTTCTGACCTTAGCTGTTTATTTAACGAGGTTAATGCAGAAGTACGCTCTTCAACTCTTTCCTCAAGCAGCTGATGTGAAAGCTCAAGTGCTTCAGCTGAGCGTCGACGCTCAGTGATATCTCGAATCATGACAAAGAAACCATCAGATTTCTGGTCTTGATCTAAGTTAGCAACATAAGATTTCAACAGATAACGCTGCTCACCTATGGCATTCGTCTGCCATACTTCAAAGGTTACATTCTCACCTGATAGCGCTCGAGCAATGTAAGGCTCTAACTCAGCGAACTCCTCATCAGTATATACCTCATGAATACTTTCACCGTTAAGTGAATCGTGCGCTTTACCAAACCATTCATTGTAAACCTTGTTAGTGAACCGATAATGTAGATCTCTATCAAGGTAAGCGATTAATGCAGGTACGTTATCGGTAATTAGGCGAATCCATTGTTCACTTTGGCGAAGTGATTCTGCATAGCGGTGCCGCTCAGTAATATCGGTATATGTATTAACAAAGCCACCCTTAGGCATGGGATGAGTTCTAACCTCAATAACCTGACCTAAACGACCTTTCTGTTCCGAGGCTAGCACTTCTCCTTGCTGAGCAGCGGTTAAAGCATGCTGCAAAATAGCATGATTATCTAGCATTAAAGCAGCGAATGGGGGGTAGGATTTAACTTGCTCGACATCAACATCCATGAGGTCCAGAAAACGCCCATTCCATAATTCAACACGCCCTTCGGGGGTAACCAATACGACCCCCTGAGATAAATTATCTACGGTTCGCTGGAGTAGCAATGTCTTCTGTTCTAAGGCAAATTCTTTATCTGCTGTTTCACGCTCTTTAAGTGCAGTTATATCTGTATATAGTATTACCAAGCCACCATCTTGTGTCGGCCGCTCAGACATTTGTACCCATCGACCATTATTAAGCCGATAAACTTTACTTCCAACATTTGTAGCTGGGTACTCTTCATCAATCAGGCCACTAATACGCGCAAGTCGTGAGATATCTTGTATTGTGGTGCCCGTTTTAATATCAATTCCTGTTGTAGCCCACACCCGGCTAAATTTGCTATTAAAAAGAACAATCTTTCTCTCTCGATCAAAAAGCACAAAAGCGTCAGATATACTTTCTATAGCATCAACTACACGCTGATTTGCTATCGCTGCTTGATCATTGGCTTCTTTCAGATCCCGGTGACTAGATTTAAGCTCTGATAACACATGATGCAATGCTTCTGTACGTTCTCGGACCTGTTCGGCCAGCACAACCGAATGTTCAAATGCAGAATATGGATTAGCACCTTGACTGCCACCGGCCTCTACACGCTCTATTAAGACGGTGTTGATTTTGCGTAATTTAGCGTTTTCTTCTTGAAGCTTTTTAACTTGCAGCTCAAGTTCTAAATCAGCCATGTCGCTTTCTCCCTATAGCGACCGCAGTGAAGGTCTGATTAATATGCAAACCCTCTAACTGCTCACCATAAGTATTAAATCCAATGACATTATTATCTTTTAAGAGCTGTGAAACATTTTCTGAATAACCGTCCTGCTCACTTTCTAGGCGCCTTAAAAAACAATCACAACCGATGATTAGCTGCGGTTCACCTATTTGAGCTTTGATAGAATCAAGAGTGGAATTTAAATTACCGATCAGATCACCGGACTCCATAACAGTTAGCACAATTCCATTTTCCACTGCACAGTAAAACTTCAAACTCAGATCATCAGTCACCTGTTGAATAGAGCGAACATAAAATTCTTCGCCCAGCTTCACCGCTATAGGATTAAGGGCGAAGACATCGGGGCTTAAATCTTCAACAGGCATGCCAATAGCTTCCGCATAAACCAAAGCAGCTGGTTCCGCGTTAAGTTCATAAACACATCGTTCCTCGGCATCTGCCGAGGTAACAACCAGCTTCATGTCCTTGTGCTGCATATGATGGGTACTGAACACTTCAAAATCGTAAACAGTATTGAACATCATGACGACCGCAGCACCCGTATGAAATTGCCCATTGAAGAAGACATGGGTTTTAGCCAAGTGAATGTCATCTGCAGCCGACCCACCAAAATTGGGTATGCTACCTAGCGCGGAATTGAGGGTAACCAGAACGTTCTCTTCTTGAATAGAAAGACCATCAAGAAGTGTCAGCGCAAACGTATTACCCTTAATAGGTGCAATTTGGTGCTTTCTACAACCAGAGATCAGTTTATCTACAAGTGTTTGCGCGTCCGTTAACCTGAAATTGTTTAAACACTCAATTGACTCAGCATGTATAGCAAAATCCACATCACTAAAGCCTATCGCAGTAATGCAGCCCTGACCGTATCCTAATGGGGTTATCTCTCCTGCAGTTGTACAACCTGCCACATTAATATCGACGAACTGAGTGTTTAAAGCCTTAGCTAATTCAGGAAGGTCGTATTCAGCCGAGCAGAAAAAGATGACAGTTTTCAAGTCAAGCTCATTAAATTGATTACGAAGATCTTCAGCCGCAACTTTGGGATCAGTGCTGTAAGATGCAGC
>CERC01024599.1_pt1 | contig 41983 bp, 27 predicted proteins | sample 530921 | NCBI WGS metagenome assembly CERC01 (sample SAMEA2621099, study PRJEB7988) | marine metagenome | isolation source: saline water (ENVO:00002010), including
GATGCCGATTTAGACGGCGTTGTATACTCAGCTCATGCAGCAAAACATCATTATAATTTTCAACTCGGCAGCTTTTGCCACTTAGATCAAACCAACAAAACCATTACTTTAAGCGAGTTAAAAGACGAGCTCGGCCACCGTATTTTACCTGAGCGCCAAGTGAGTTATGACTACCTAGTACTTGCTATAGGCAGTGTCAGTAACGACTTTAATACCCCAGGCGTTAACAAGCATTGTTTCTACCTTGATTCAAATCAACAAGCTGAACGCTTTCAGCATGCCCTACTCGATAACTTCACCCGTTTACATCAAGATGATGATCCACAGCATTCTTTAACCATTGCCATAGTGGGTGGTGGTGCAACCGGGGTTGAGCTGTCGGCAGAGCTTTATCATGTGTCAGACATGCTAAAAATGTATGGCCTTAATAAAATGACTGCTAAACGCTTACACATTGATTTAATTGAAGCGGGGCCGCGAATTTTACCCGCTTTACCCGAGCGTATTGCAAATTCGGCTAAACGTGAGCTGGTTAAGTTAGGAGTAACAGTACGCGAAGGCACGCAAGTAAAAGAGGCCACAGAAAATAGCTTTATCACCAAAAACGATGAACATATTAAAGCCGATATCATGGTTTGGGCTGCAGGCGTAAAAGCCCCTGATTTCATTAAAGACATTGGTATTTTTGAACTCACCCGCAATAATCAAATTAAGGTGAATCAATATCTGCAAAGTAGTGTTAACGACGACATTTTTGTAATTGGTGATTGCTGCGCATTTACCCAAGAAGATGGCACACAAGTGCCCCCAAGAGCGCAATCGGCCCATCAAATGGCGCAATGTGTTGAAAAAAACCTAATAGCCACACTCAAAAATCAGCCACTCAGTGCCTTTACCTACAGTGATCATGGCTCTTTAGTTAATTTGTCACGCTACAGCACGGTAGGTAGTTTAATGGGCAACCTAACCAGTAATAGCTTTTTTATTGAAGGGAAAATAGCGCGATTTATGTATATTTCGCTCTATCGTATGCATCAACGTGCCATTCATGGCAGCGCAAAAACCTTTGCATTGTGGATCAGCGAAAAAGTACTGCGCGTTGTTAGGCCAAAAATGAAACTGCATTAGGCTACAGTGCAAAACATAGTCGACAAATCAGTTGTTTGTCGGCTATTTATGCTCTTCGTCCCTAAGTCATTGACATCACAATATAAAGCCATACAATTTCTGCAAGTTAAGTCCATGGATTGAATATGAAAAAAGGTATTTCACTCACAGTATTTATAGGCCTTTGTGCAGTAGGAATCTACCTGTACTTTGATAAACAGACCCAAAGCGAGACAGTTACTGCTAAATTGCCCATACACACTAATAATGTTGCTAGCCTGAGCTCTGTAACTGAAGATGTAAATAAACAAAACACCAGCAAAGCATCAGCTCTAAAAAAGTTACGACTTGCAAAGCTTGAGTGTGAGCAACAAAGTATAAAAGCCACGCAAGCGGCCACTGATCATAGCCAAATTGATGCTGCTCTTAAGCAAGCACTCAAAGACGGTTTACCCCTCTCAGAAATTTTAAGTTATTCAGAACTAACCAAAATATCTTATCGCTCATTTGAGTCCTTACTGATAAACGCAATTAAAAGTAATGCCGAAGAGCAGTTTCAGTATGCAGACTCAATAAGTATATTAAAAAACTGGCAAGGACTTGAGGTTGTTGATTATTTTGATGCCGACACTGTTAAAAAATTAACATCTAATGCTGAGTCTCTGAACATGAATACTCGTTCAATCATGTTCGACGTACCACTCCCAGAGCAAGTAAATAAAACAGCGCTATACAAATTATTAGATAACACTGATAACTTTAATACGTATTTAAAATCACCGTTTCAGCTAGGTCCATCGGCACTTATTTCGCCGTCAATCTTATTTATTTTAAACGCGCATAGTTTAACTGAGACAGAATTTGAAAATGCCATATCGACAAAAGACTTTACGATAAATGACATAGCCATTGCCATAAAAAGCAACTTACCCAATACGTATATAGCAGCATTAATAGCGCAAACGGCACAGTTAAGCGGTGTACCAACAGCCATGAGTGATAATTTTATTCATGAGCAGCTCTATTTAAATCTGGCTGATGTTGCAGTCAGTGAGTTCAACGTGCCGATATTAGAGCTTTTGAATGAGCGCGGTATTGAGCCAACCAATCTGCCCGATGTATTCACGGCGATGGATATCGCTCTTGTTAACTTAAAAGGTAGCTCAAACAGTCAAGTACAACCTATTGAAAACAAACACCGAGAGACATTAAAGTACCTTAAGGATAAAGGCTACAAAGCCCATGGCGAGCATGTGAGAGGCACATCAGAAGATCGCTTGTTGATGTTTAAGTCATCACTTTTACCAAACAGCTTATTGTTCGTAGGTGAGCAATTTGCCGCAAAAGCATTTGATGAATTAAACGATATTCCCCTGATTGCAAACAAAGCAGCCTTCAAGCATCAAAGCAAAGATGATTCAGCTATTTCAGACGCGCTGCGTGCCTACGAAAAGCAAAAGCAACAATTTAAACCCGCTGATGAAACGTGCCAACAGGTAGAACAAGATTTAAGTAATTTAGAAGCGATTAAAACCCGCTCACAAGCAATGGATGAAATAAAACAACTCGAAGCGCGCCAAGGCCCATTGACCGCTGACATGTTGCAAGAGATTGACCCCATGCTTGTTCATTACTGGCATCTCATGCATTTTCGTGATTTAAGGCAACAAACCCCTTATCAACCAGATGCCTTTAAAGAAGCAATTAACAATAACGACTTTAATGCCCTCGCAACTATTACGCAGGGTGCTAAACTCAGCACGCACCAAACGAATTTACTGCTTGCAAAAACCTTAGAAAATATCGAACAAATGAACGCTATTTGGCAAAGCAGAGCTAATCCAACTCCACCAAGCGCCCTTTACTTACTGAAGAATCTTCCACTATCAGATTGGCAATCATTAGCCGAAAATGGTTTTGATTTTTCGTTAACAGATACATTTGACATGGATATGTATTTTTATGCGACTGATCACTCAAATAAAGCAATTGAGTTTTTAATCAAATTGGGAGTACCCCACGACTTTTCAAAACCAGGACTAGATATTCTCGATCAAGCACTTGAGCAAAGTTATAACACGCAAACTCTTGTTGACTATATGCCAAATGCACTCAAGCTCGTTAACCATTTCGAGCAAAATCATTTTAGCCGGGTACAACGACTCAAAGAACTCGCTCCAAGCGTCTATGAAGCGCTTATTCAACTTGAGCCAAAACTCACACCTGCTGAAGGTACACTCATGAATAACTATCAATATAGCGCTTTATAAGTTCAATACAGAGCCCTAAAAACAAAAATTAACCTATCTGTTTAAAGTTCTAGTGCGTATAATACGCACTTTTTGTGGGGCGCAAAAATTGAACATTGTTACTCTGAGTGTATTATCTCTTGCTATGTCTACCGATGCATTTGCCGCATCAATCACTAAAGGCAGTACACTAAAAAGCCCGCGCGTTTTAAGTGCGATTAAATTAGGTTTGATCTTCGGCTGTATTGAGGCCATTGCCCCTGTTATCGGCTGGCTAATTGGCAGTGCAGGTGCTGAATATGTTGAAGCCTATGATCACTGGATTGCTTTTGTGCTATTGGTAGGCCTAGGTGTTCATATGTTGCTTGAAAGCCGTAAAGAAGATCACGATGAAGACGATACATTAACAGCAACAAATAAACGCTCGTTAATGGCCACCTTACTTACTGCTGTTGGTACTAGTATTGATGCTATGACAGTGGGTATCAGCCTCGCATTCATGAAAGTAAACATTTACTTAGCAGCCGCCATGATTGGCCTTGCAACAACGATAATGGTCACTATTGGTTCATTACTTGGCAATGTCATCAGTGGCTGGGTTGGTAAAAAAGCTGAAGCGATTGGTGGTATAGCTCTAGTGTTAATTGGCTGCGGTATTTTGTACAGTCATACTATGGCTTAATCTAACAACGCATCAAACGCTTCTTTGGGCATTGGTTTATAAAAATAATACCCTTGCCCAAGCTCGCAGCCTAATTCTATTAAACTCTCTAAATGTGCTTTTTCTTCGATTCCTTCCGCTACAATCTGTAAATTTAGAGTATGCGCTAAGCTTGTAATGGTTCTAACAATATCCATACTTTGCGTATCAGTGAGCATATCGCGAATAAATGACTGATCAATTTTTAACACATCCACCGGAAACAGTTTTAAATATGACAAACTTGAATAACCTGTACCAAAGTCATCAATAGCAATCGCTAACCCCAACGAAGCTAGGTTATTCAACATACTTTTGATTTCTTCGAAATCATGCATCAGTGCGCTTTCTGTTACCTCTAACTCTAGCAACTCACTTGGAAGCCCTGTCTCTTGGAGTGTTTGAGCAACAGTATTGCAAAAGTTTTTGTCAGTAAATTGTTTCGCGGCAATATTTACCGCTACTTTTATTTTATAGCCTTTATCAGCCCAATCTTTGGCTGCAGCACAACTTTGTTTTAAAACCGATAACCCTAACGCATGAATTAAGCCCGTTTCTTCGGCAAGCGGAATAAAATCCAGTGGCGAGACAAGGTTATTATTCTCATCCCTTAAACGTACTAAAGCCTCTACGCCTACAATTTCCCCGCTGGCAAGAGCCAGCTTGGGTTGGTAATAAACGTCTATCTCTTCGTGTTCAATTGCATTTCTTAATAGCTTTTCAATGCTTTGACGCTGCTTAAATTGATGTTCTAAGTCGTCAGAGTAATAACAAAACCGGTTTCGCCCTTGTTCTTTTGCTCTATACATAGCAGCGTCTGCATGAGTCATAAGCTCTTCTGCGGTAGATGAGTCGTTTGGGTTCATACTCACACCAACACTCACAGACAAGTTATAATTTTGGCCATCAATGCGAAAAGGCATTGCCATCGTATTTATAATTTCTAGAGCAATACTATCTACATTACTTGTTGATTTTACATCGGGGATCAGCACCACAAATTCATCGCCACCAATACGTGCGAGTGTAGTATTTAAATCAAGTAATGACTCTAGCCGATTGGCAACATGCTTTATAATCAAATCGCCTTTATGATGCCCTAATGTGTCATTTAAATATTTAAAGTGGTCGATATCTATCAACATCAAAGCCACACTTTTTTTCATGCTTGAGGCGACTTTACACGCATGAACCACCCTATCATGTAGCAAAACTCGGTTAGGCAAATCTGTCAATAAATCATGATTTGCCAAGTGGGTCATTTTTACTGCCATTGCTACCGACTCACTGACATCATGAAAAACGATGATGCCACCAATAATGTTGTTTTCAATATCACGAATAGGAGCTGCAGAATCTTCAACGCGATGAACACGGCCATCAAAACCAACCAATTGGCTATTAAGGGCCATTGCAACAATACGATGCTCTTTTAAAGCAACTAAAATAGGATTCACTAAGCGTGTATTTGATGATGCATCAACCAGGTTCATAACTTCTTCAATATGCCTGCCTTTTGCGTCATCGGCATGCCATCCCGTCAAACGCTCTGCAATGGGGTTCATAAAGTTAATTATTGCGTTGTTGTCCGTGGCAATCACTGCATCACCAATCGAATTGAGCATAACTCGTAGACGTTCTGATTCATTCGATAGCTGTTTTTTTGTATTGGTAATAGAGGTGATGTCCGAAAGAGTAAGAATAACACCAGTAACCTCTTGCTCTATTACTTTTAAATTTATTTGCGCTCTAACATATTCAATCCTATTACGAGGACTGGGCAGCTGTATATTTAAAACTTCTTGCTCTATGCCTTCAGTTAAACAACGATGAAAAGCCTCATACAGCTTTTCAGGTAATACATCTTTAGCGAAACAACCAAGCATTTGCTCACTGCTTTTTGCAAACCAATGGGCAGTTTCATCATTACTAAATAAATTTTCCTCTGTTTTTGACCAGTAAGATATATACACAGGAACTTGCTCAACCAATGTTGAAATATCATTTTTTGCTGCAAGAATTTGTCTTTCTTGATGTTTGATTTTTAATTGATTTTGTACTCTTAAACGACAAATAGTTAAATCGACAGGTTTAATGATTAAATCGATACCACCGCTTGCAAAACTCTGGTATTCAAATTTTTGTCCATTGTGTGAAGTTACAAATATGACACTAATTGATTGGGTGATAGGGTTGTTTTTAAGCTGTCTACAAACCTCAAAGCCATCCATATCTGGCATTTCAATATCAAGTAAAATAACATCTGGTTGAAATAAAACCGCTTTTTTAAGCGCCTCAGCGCCATTATCGACACATTCAATCTCACCAAGGTCGTTTAAAGCCTCTAACATAATCATTAAGCTTGTTGGCTCGTCATCAACAACCATAATTTTACTGGGTTTGTTCTCTTGATGAGTAAAAAGCACTTCCGTCGCCTCTTTTAAAATCATTAAGAAAACTCTAGTCCTTTATTATTGCCATCGCCAATTAAAATTATTTTTTAGCACCTTTAACTATAGGAATTTAAAAAATGCGGCTACGCTTTATACAACAACTAGAGGAATCATTTTGCAACCTTTGGCAGCCAACGATTTAAAACTTGATGAGTCTGTTATTTTAATAGTTGATGACGAACCAATTAATACAACAGTGATTGAAAGTTTACTTGCTCCGCATTTTAAAACTCTCACCGCCGATTGCGGTGAGAGTGTTTTGCCCATGTGCGAGTCTCACTCTCCTGATTTAATCCTCTTAGATGTTAATCTAGGCAACACAAATGGTTTAGATGTATGTAAGCAGTTAAAAGCACACTCTCAGTACAGTCATATCCCGGTTATTTTTATTACCTCAATCATGGATCTTGAAGCTCAGGATAAATGCTGGCAAGTGGGCGGTGTTGATTTTGTTTCTAAGCCCGTATACGGCAATATCTTATTGAATAAAGTTAATGTTCACTTAACCATCAAAAAGCAAGCTGACCTGCTAAAAACAATGTGCGAACAAGACAGCCTCACAGGGTTAAATAACCGACGCTACTTACAAAGTACACTTGAGCAAAATATTCGTTTAGCAAAACGTTATGATAATCCTCTTTCGGTGTTAATGATCGATATCGATTGGTTTAAAGAATACAACGACACTTTCGGCCACCAACAAGGTGATGAGTGTTTAAAGTTAGTCGCTCAAGAGATTAAAAGAAGTGTTAACCGCTCAACCGACACCACTGTGCGTTTTGGTGGTGAAGAGTTCTTATGTGTATTACCAGATACTGATATCCAAGGAGCTCAGTATATAGCTCATAAACTATTAGCTAATATTAAAGCGTTAAATATCACCCACCCAAACCCAGAAGCGACAACGGTGTCTATAAGTATTGGCAGCGCTACCTTACAGGGGCACGAAAACTTAGATTCTGAACAATTGATAAAATGTGCTGACAAAGCACTGTATCAAGCCAAGCATCGAGGCAGAAACTGCAGCGTTTGCCTACTTGCTGAAATATCAATCATTGCCTAATCTCAATGTAATCGAGAATAACACCTTATAACTAAGACTAAGACAATGTCATACAACTTTGTGCGTAAAACCTCTCATCAATATTCAGAAAGTCGTCATCTATTTTATTGGGCTTTTTTATTTATTATGACGGTGTTGTGTTTAGCTATTTTTGTATTTGAACAACAATTAGAAAAAGAGCTGACTACTTCGATTAAATCACGCCTTGAGGATTCAAGTAGTACAGTGACCCTTCAAGTCCAAGAAAATATCAGTAAATACAAAAATGACTTACATTTTCTATACTCCACACCGCCTATTGCAGGACTCGCACGAGCAGCGGCAAATAATGGCAATGACCCCCTCGACAACACGACAACTGCACAATGGAGAAAACGACTTGAAACAATCTTTGTTGCTTTCATACAGGCAAACTCTGAGTTTGAGCAATTACGGGTTATCAGTACTCAAGATGCCGGCCAAGAATTGATTCGTGTTGATAGAGCAGCCGGTGGCATCGTCGTAAAAGCGATCAACCAACTACAGAATAAAAGTAGTCGTGATTACTATCAGCAAAGTGCGCAGCTTTCTTTGGGTGATATGTACCTATCTGCCATTACCTTAAACCGTGAATACGGTAAGCTTGAGTTTCCATACAAACCAATGTTGCGACTTGCTTTACCTATTTTTGATGAAAACATGCAACGTTTTGGTTTTATTATAGCCAATGTAAATACCCAAATTCTGTTTAACTCTCTGTCTGAGCTTGTTCAAACTCCTCACAGCTTAATTCTCACAGATAATGAAGGTTACTTTCTTATACATCCAGATCAACGTTTTAACTTTAGCCGAGATCTTGCACCTTCGAATCGCTGGGATACCACTTATCAAACTAATACTGAAAACCTCGGTGGCTTAGTGAGTATTAACGCTACCTATGATAATAATAAAAAGAGTGAAGTGCTCAGTCGCAGAATCCCACTTTCAGGTGATACTGAATCAGGCTTTATAACATCTCATATCTTACTCTCCCATGACGACATTGCAAAAATCCGCCTCGAGCGACGGATCAGTACGTATGTTTTCTTTCTTGGTGTTTCACTATTTTTGCTTTTTATGTTGGTGTTTTTTTATCGAAACCTCAAGCGCAATCAAGAGCTTGCTCAGGCAAGAGCCGTATCATCCGCTATAATTAGTGGCTCTAAAGATGCAATCATTAGCATAAACAACAAAGGGGTTGTTACCAGCTGGAATAAAGCAGCAACAAATTTATTTAGCTTTCAACGAGAGCAAGTACTCGGCACTGACATTAATACACTTAAACTTTTGCCAAATATCGATATACAAAAGGTATGTACCGAGTTAAGAGATAGTCGCAAGCGATATGAAATTGACATTGATTTTACACCTCAGTCACAGACTAGCTGTCACTTAACAGTCGCATTTTCTGCCATTATTAACGAGCATCAACAGCAATGCGGCACAGCAATTATTATTCGAGATAACACTCTCGAAAAAGAAGCTAGTAACAAAATAAAGCAAGCTAACAATGAGCTCGAAGTTAAAGTTGCAAAAAGAACCGCACAACTTGAAAAAGCCAGCCAAGTTAAAAGCGCCTTTATCTCTAATATCAGCCATGAAATGCGTACACCATTAAATGGTATTATTGGTACTCTGAATTTAATTAAACGCGAATCACTTAGTAATCAACAAAGGCATTACTTAGCAATGACTGAGGTAAGTGTGAATAACCTCAACGTGTTGATAAACGATATTCTCGATCTATCTAAAATTGAAGCAGGCAAGTTAGACCTTGATAAAAAAGCGTTTAATCCTATTAAGTTTTTTGAAAGCTTAGCTGGCAGCATGGCCGTTAAAGCACAAGAGAAAAACTTAGAATTTATATTAGACATCGCCGATGTAGAATTTAATTCTATCGTAACTGACCCTCATCGCTATTCACAAGTACTAACCAACCTTATTAATAACGCGATTAAGTTTACCAAAACTGGTTATGTTAAGTTTTCAGCATACACCCGTACCATTGATACAAACACCGCCGTATTAACATGTACTATTAAAGACTCTGGCTCAGGTATTCCTGACGAACATCAAAGCAAGTTATTTAATGCATTTACCCAAGCAGATAGCACTATTGCATCACAATATGGCGGTACAGGGCTTGGGCTTTCAATCTGTAAGCAACTTGCAAATTTACTCGATGGCGAAATAAGTTTTGAGTCAATCGAAGGACTAGGTAGTACATTTGAGTTTTCGATTCGCTTAAAAATTAATGACGTTCAAAAATCCCCTAGCAATCAGCGTTTAAGTGGCAAAACATTTGCACTTTTTGTTAAGCACCCAGAGCTCGAAAGTAGTATGGCCAAACTCATAAACGTGTATGGCGGAGAACTATCCAATATTGACATTGAAGACTTTGAACTCACTAAGAGTATGCCTTTCGAAACCCTTATTTTAGAACCCGGAAACCCACTATTAGCTAAGTTAGATAGTTATTGTGAAAATGAATGTTCAAGCTCATTACCATTTAAATTAGTTGTGCTAATAAATCCTACAGAACCACCCCCTCAGGCAAGATTTTGCTCTTTCACACGACTATCTAAACCAGTGCTTATTTCTGAGTTTTTACTAAAACTCGCCGATGAACGAGTTGCACAAGATCTGAGTGTGCAAAATCAAAAACGTCGAGATAGCGATGCGCAAACACACATTGACGCCAGCGTCGAAGGTGCAAAGATACTTATAGTCGATGATAACGAGATAAACGCAGCAGTTGCTAAAGGTACTTTGACAAGTCTTTCACTTCGCTTTGAAGTGGCTTCAAACGGTAGACAAGCTGTAGATATTTTGGCAAATACAGATGTAAATGATCCTTTTCACTGTGTGTTGATGGACTGCCAAATGCCCGTATTAAATGGCTATGATGCCGCCACAGAAATTAGGAATGGAGCTGCAGGAGAGCATCATATTAATATACCTATTATTGCTATGACGGCAAATGCAATGTTGGGTGAACGAAATAAATGTCTAAATGCAGGAATGAACGACTACATAACTAAACCCATTAGTGCTGATAAATTAATCATGACAACAGCAAAATGGATATCATCAGTGTTTCCTAAACAGCCAAACTCGAAGAACAAAGCTCCCGAAAATCAGGTGCAAGTTACCTCAGCACCAGAACATAGCGAGCTAATTACCGACGAAAAAATTCATTGGAACAAAGAAGCTGCCCTTGCCCGGTTGATGAATAACGAAGTGCTTCTTAATAAAGTGTGTAAGATGTTTTTAGACAGTTCTAATGAAAAAATAACGCAGTTAATCACAGTAATTAAAGAGCAAGATTATCACGGTATTGCCACAATAAGCCATGCCCTAAAAGGCACCTGTGGTGACGTTGGCGCCACTAAATTACATCAGCATTTTACAGAGTTAGAAGTACTCGCTGCTAGCAAAGGAAATACCCTTAAAGATATCCAACATAAGCTAATCGATATCGAGAAAGACTACGAGGTATTACTCAGCATATTACAAAGGCACACCATAGCGAGAGTAAGTTAATAAATAACGATAAAAAAATACGGGCTTTGTCAGAACAAAGCCCGTATTTTTTTATCGCGCTATGAATTTGTCTTCTAATTTTAATAAATGCTCTGTATGTTATGACAAACCACTAAAGGAATGACGCTATGAACGCTAAAACGCTGATTTTCAACTTTGATGGCACGGGCAGTGAGCCTCGTGATGCAGAACAATTTAGTGCCGCACACTTCAAAGAAGACGCCAGTATCTCAAATATTCTCAAACTTCATTTACTGTTTGGCGGTGCACTTAATAGTGAACCTGAGACCCCCTTCCCGAGCCAGCTTAGTTTTTATTACCAAGGTATAGGTACTCAAGGTAGTCGCTTTAAGCGTTTATTTAACCAAGCCTTAGCTCCTAGAGGTGATGACGTTGCCAGCATTTTAAACCGTGCAATGAATGACTTTAAAAGCTACTACGCTGTGGGTGATAAAGTTTTATTAACCGGTTTTAGCCGCGGTGCGGCTCTTGCGCGACGCTTTGCAAAATGCCTTGAACCACTGATCAGTGACGACGTATACCTTTGTGTATTTGACACTGTGGCATCAATTGGTTTTTCAAAAGTAACAAAAGCAACCCGCGGTGCAGAGCACGTTATTTTTGAAAACTACACGCTAGCAAGCAATATAAAATCAGCCCTTCATTGCGTGGCTCTTGATGAAAAGCGCCGTGCTTTTGAGCCAACATTAATTAACAAAGCCCCCCATGTTGAAGAAATATGGTTTGCGGGAGCTCATTCAGACGTAGGTGGCGGTTATTATCGTGATGGATTAGCAGATATTTGCTTACGTTATGCCATTGAGTGGTTAATTGAACAAAGTGTCTCACTTAATCTATTGACAAGCGCAGAAATAAACTACAACAGTTTGCTCCCTGCTGAGCATCGCAATTTGATAGCGCAAGATGATGTGACAGTAACCCCAGATCCACTTGCTCTGAGCCATCAGCAAAATTACTTTTGGTTCAATCCGTTATTCAAGCTTGTAGATCGCGAGTGTTGCGTGTTGGTTGATAACGAACAAAGCGAACACCCACCTACTATTCATTACACGGTTGCAGAACGTATCAATCGCTTAACAAGTTATCGTCCTGAATCACTAAAGAGCCTTAATTATGATGTACTTTATAGTGATGAAACTCGTTTAAGTTTTACAGGATTAAGCCCACATATTGCGCTTGATAAACAAAATATGACGGTACTTAGCATAGATGAAAGTAAAGATGTATTTGTGTATGGCGCCGAAAAGTACAATCATACAGGCTTAATGTTAGAGCAAGGTGGTACCTATCGATTCACTCCCTACCCAGAACAAATTTGGTATGACGATGGTATCAGCTGTGGGCCCGGCGGTTGGCATCGCGACAATATTCAACTTGGAGTGAAAGAAATTCCAATGGCAGTGCTTGAACCATTTAGACGTTTGCCACACGCACAATGGTTTGCGCTGATTGGCGCAATAGACAACAACGACGAAAACTTGTTTGAGATTGCCGAAGGTGCCGATATTCGGATTGCAAAATCGGGTGAGTTTTGCCCTTTTGCCAACGACCTAAACCGCTTTTATGGTGCAAACGCGGGCCGCATAAAACTTCGTGTTACGCGTTTAGGTTAATTTGTAACATAGCGAGCGATAATTTCTTTTATCGCTTGCTTATTCGACACAATTGCTTGGCTAATCGCAGCCCTTTCATTAGCATCCAAAGTTACTTTACTCAGCATCAAATACACATCGTTATTGTGTATTATATAGGGGTGAAGGGCGATACCACTGTGTTGATTATTTTGAATTAAATAAAGCCCTGCTAATTCGTCATCAATAAAAAAATCAACCCGCTTAGCGCTAAGCATAGCAACGCGCTGACGTAACGAAGGAACAGTGATCAGCTGCGATTTATATTTTTCCACAGTACTAAAGTGTGAAAATTCGGGGCCATAATAACTACCGCTGTTTGATAAGATAATTTGTTGTTGTTCAAGCAAGCCTTGCAGATCAAGCTTTTCTAAAAATGGTTTCGGATACCAAAATAACCGCATGACTTCTAGACGGTAAGGCTCTGAAAAATAACTAAATGCATCTCGTTCTTTGCTATAACTCGCCGCAGGCAACAGATCAACATTGCCATGCTTTAGTTCAGCAAAGCCCCGTTTTGACGAAGGCATAATGACGTATTTAGCGCAAAACCCAGCTTCTTTAAGTACTAAATTAACCACATCTATATCAATACCTGTGAGCTTTCCATTTTGCGTAAAAGTATACGGCGCCCACTGCTGACTAATTCCCACTTTTAAGGTTTTATCGCAGCTAAAAGCCGAGTTGCTTACTACAGCAACAACAAGTAAAAACAGCGCTTTTAACCCCATCAACCCACCTTAGCTTAACTACCTAGAGACCGCTTTATTCAAGTATGGTTGATAATACATGAAAGACCAGTGTATAAAATAAGAAAGGGAAAGTTACTAGTTTCAAGATTAGAGCATGTAGTAGCGATTTTATATCGCGTTTTATGTTGTTTTTCTTGTCTCGCAAATCGCGTTAATCTTCGCGGTATAAAGCCTCTGCTACGTGGGTGTAGTGCAGAAGCTCTCTTGCTGTGTCTATGAATAGGAAGGGCTTCATCCGACAGGCTGCTATGAGCACGAAGCAGACATAAAACCACTTCTAGTAAATTGTTAGCTGTGTTTATCAAAGCCGAACCAAGGTTTCTATTTCTCGCGGTTTATTTTGCTAGTAATTAGGTGTTGTTTTTAATCGAAACAGTTGGCTACACTTTTTACGATTTTAAGTTAGCCTTAGGTAGTATAAAAAAATTATGTGAACGCAATGAATGGTCATTTCATTGCGCTCAGAGGGTGGCAATATGGCTTAGCATTTACCAAGGTAAGCTGTTGGCTTACCTAGTTCAGTTAATAAATATGTGGTTAAACTAAAACTTATAAATAACCCCAACGCCCACTTCAGCTTCGTAATCACTGCGTGCTATAGGGCTATCTCTGACTTCACTACTAAAATACTCGAATAACGCTTCACCATAGATTTGCCAATCACTGTTGAGATTTTGTCGGTAATTATAATCAATACCAAACGAGCGCAATCCACCACTTAAATTTGTTTCTTCTAGGCCTGATGACGCTGATTGCATAGCATCAACACCAAAGCCATTATTGGCATATTCGCTGTCGTGTACTACAAACACAAGATTGATTTCAGAGCCCGTGCCGTCCGTTTGCTCACCGAATCGACGTCCAACACCAAATAAGGCTAAATTGCCGTTTTCACTGGCAACGAAACGACTAACTAACCAATAACGCCAATCTTGGGTAAATGAGCGGCGAGCTTGTAAAACTAGTTCATACCCTTCTTCTTGATTACCAAGGCCATTTAATCTGCCATCGTCAGAATCACTTTCTTCTCGACCTTCTTCAAATCCAATCAAAGCATCTAGCAGCCATTGATCATTAAGTAATCCTCGCCAGCCAAATGCTTCTCCTGCAAAGTAATAAATATTATCACCACTGCGCCATTGCACGGCACCGGCTGGCTGTGCTTCCAGTCCAAATTCATCAGAGCCTTCGTAAGCAGATTCATATTCTAACCCCACACCTAAGCCAAATGCCCAGCCATCTTCACCTTTGGTGAAATCATCAATAGATGGAAGGGGAACTAAAACTGTCTTATCTTCTTGAGCTAATGCTGTGTTATTGAAGGTAGTGTGTATAAACAATAAAACGGCTAAATATATAAATTTTTTCATGGTACTTATTCTGTTTATTAAATGGGTTGTTACATAAACAATTTTACGAATTCGCTTAGGATATGGTTCATAACTACTTTTGTATTTTTTCTTCTAACCCGGCAGCAAACTCGTAGCAGCACATTTACACCCCGTCATTAGCTCTTTTATCGCATCTCGCTAATTGCTAGCCACAAAAAAGCAGCCATAAGGCTGCTTTGAAGGGAAATCACATTTTAATGATGGGCATTAAATGTGGTTATTACACTTAAAGTGCTTTCCATACATCCGCGACACCTGGCTCGTCTCCTTGAGTCCACCATTTCGCTTCGTATTTATTGCCTTGGTGAGTGACTTGGTCGCCACCGTTGTAGATACCCGCCGCTTGCCACACAACATCACCATTACCGTCGGTTGGTTGTGAACTTGCTTCCCATGGGCCACCTAAATCAGGGCGGTCACCTTGTGTCCACCACTTAGCTGTGTACTCTACGCCGTTGTACGTTACCTTATCACCACCTACATAGATTGCAGTATCACTCCAGCTGGTTTCACCATCTGGCGGAGTTGTTGTGTCAGAATCTGTCACAGTGACATTAAAGCTCACTGCTGTTGCAGTTTGACCATCACTTACCGAAACCGATACAACATAACTAGTATCAGCATCAACGCTGCCCGCTTGTAAACTCACATCAGCTCCTGAGCCCACTAACGTTAAGCCTGCTGGCACTGTCCAGCTGTATGAAAGTGCATCGCCATCAGCATCAGATGCCGAAACCGCTACAGCCACACTCGCCTCTTCTGCCACGGTTTTATCTGCAATTGCCGCAACCACTGGTGCTTGGTTCTCGCCTGTTGTTGGTGCTACAACATTCACTGTAACGTTACGGCTTACACTTGCCTCGCCATCGCTCACAGTCACAGCAACCGTGTATTGCGTATCAGCAGTCACTGATGGCGCTGTGATAACAAGGGTATTTGAATTTTCACCCGTTACTGTTAACGCGCTGTCAGCGGTCCAGCTAAAGCTTAGCGGATCGTTATCCGCATCAGTTGCCGATGCACTAACAGATACACTTTCGCCCGCATTAACAGATACTGTGCTTGATACAGATAGCACGGGCGCTCTATTGCTAGGCTCAGTGACTGTGCCGCCAAGTGCTTCGTGCATTGCGTTGAGGATATCACCATTATCTGCGTCAATTTCCCATGCAAACAGGCCGCCTAAGTTATATTGATTAACATAAGCACCTTTTGCTAAAACTGATCGACGGTTATCGTATGTAATTAATTTACCGTTACTACGGTTCCATACATAAGCGGCTTCGGCTTGTTCGTCATAACCTGTTTCAAAGCCATTGATGCCATTTTCTGCAGCGCCCAGCATGTAGGTTTTAATGCCTTTATAATCGATAACACCGTCTTCCCATACACCTTGCGCTGTAGTGCCTTTTAGTTTGCCATTACCGGGGGCTGTCATTGGGTTATCAGCGATAGTCGCGTTTTCTGGATAAACGCCTTCCCAACCACGACCATACATAGCGGTGCCCACGACGATTTTCTTCGACGGTACGTTTTGCGCAAGTAGATTTTGCACTGCGTTATCGGTTGTGTAAGCAGGGCCTTTATATGGAACGCCTTCTTCATCAACACCTGTGCCATCACACTGACCAACACGGAAATGCGATGAACAATAAAGCGCAGCCTGATGGCCCGTTACATTACTCCATGCACCATAATAGTCGTAGCTCATTAAGAAAATGTAATCCATATATTGTTGAGCTTGTGAGTAGTCGACATCTTCAATTTTGTCGTAACCTGCACCAATCGCTGATGTTAACTCATACTCACGGCCTGTCTCGGCTTCAAGCTTATCAAGCATCGCGCGCAGCTCTTGCATTAGCGCTACGTATGCTGGGCCGTCAGCAACTGGGTCGCCTAAGTTTGGATTAGCACCCTGACCACCCGGGTATTCCCAGTCAATATCAACACCGTCGTAGAACTTCCACGTTCTTAAAAACTCTTCCATTGATGCCACAAACGTGTCGCGATTGGCTTTATCGGTAAAGTAAGCAAATGGATCTGATAAAGTCCAACCACCTACTGATGGTAAAATTTTCAGATCAGGATAACGCTGCTTTAACGCCATTAACTGCGAATACGTACCACGAATTGGGTCATTACTATCAACACCTGGTAGCGCTTTTTGAATCGCAGCCCATGGGTCGTGGATCACCACTTCAAAATCTTGCGAGCCTGCACAGGCAGTATTTAGCGCGTTTTTAGGCCCACCTGTTAACGAGTCATTAGGTCCACAAATTGGAATAAATCCATACAAGATATGACTGAGGTTTTGCGCTGGAATATTGGTTACATCATAGTCACGGCCATAAATACCCCACTCAACAAAGTAGGCACCGGTTACAAGACCGTCTTTGGTGCCAATATCTTGGTTGTTTGGATCATAATCCATCGGTAATGGCGCTAAGTGACCGCCATCTGTATCGGCAATAACAATTGGCTTACCTTCACTGCGAGCACAGGTAGTACCGCCTTCACATAGTTCTAAATATAATGTGTGACGACCGGCTTTATCATACGGGAAGCTAATAACACCACTTTTGGTGCCTGCTGCAAGTGACCCTTCATTAACCAGCATATCATCGAAATACACTTTGTAGCTGTCGCCGCCATCCCCACTCCATGCGTTCCATTCAATGCTGATGGTGACTTCATCTACACGGTTCACCAAGCTCTTATATGAACCTGTACCCTCAAGATCAACCTCAACAAATGAGTATTCTTGTGGCTCCCAAATAATGGTTGGTGTTGAAGGTGCTGCATTCGCTGCACTTGCAAAGAGTGCAACACCAATGGCTGCAGTTAATTGTTTTATATTCATGATTCTCTCTTATCTGTTTTTATATAGCGTTACGCTGTTATTGATAAAGTTTGAACTACAAAACTTTAGATTTCTGTCCATACTTGGCTGGCACCCGGTACATCTCCTTGGGTCCACCACTGCGCTCGATAGCGCTGTCCTTGATAGGTTACTTCGTCGCCGCCTTGATAGGCTTTGCCGCTTTTCCACTCGATTGATGCACTGCCAGATTCAAGCTGCCATGCATCACTACTGTCTGGTTGTGCGCCTTGGTTCCACCATTTCGCACTGTAGATTCCGCCGTTAAAACTCACTTTATCGCCCGTGTTGTATTGGCTTGTGCTATTCCAAACAGGCACGCTCGGATCAACAGGGTCAGGGTCGATTACAGTGCTATTAAGTACAGTCACGGTAAAACTTACTTGGCTTGTGAGCTCGCCATCTGACACCGATACACTTACGGTGTAACTTGCATCAGCATCCACAGCTGGGGCAGTTAGCGTGATGTTGGCATCGCTGCCCGTAAAGCTCAGTGGTGCAGGAATATCCCAGCTATAAGTTAATGTGCTTTGTTGATCATCAAAGGCGTGCAGGTGTATCGCGGTGCTGCTGCCTTCTTCGACTTGAAGGTCATCTGGTTGATGAATAATCGGCGCGGTATTGTCAGGTGCAGCTTGTACGCTTAGTGCAAAGCTGTAGTTTGCATTCGTTGTAAAGACCTGATTAGTCATTAAATCAGACGCATCAAAGGCAATATCTCCGGCGCTATTTTGCACGCCAATATTAACTAAGTGCGCGTAATTAAGGTTTAACAACGCTGCAAATTCAGCCTGCCAATTAGCTTGATTATCAGCTGTGATCTGCATTTGTTGAGTAAGTAACTCTTGGCCATTTTCATCAAATAACCGCGCTGACACACTACCGCCAACCTCGCCGTTTTGCCCTTGACGAACAAAGTAGCTGATTGCTGTCCAATCGCTTGGCTCTGTCGGGGTCGCATCGTTGACAATATTAATATCGCTACAGTTGTAGAAGCCTTCGCCACCGGCATCATCTCGTTGCCAGCGCGTGTATAAAATGGCATCGCCACTGCGTCCTTGTGGAATCGACACGCTCATTTCATAGTAACGGTCGTTGTTAGCGTCAATGCTAAAATCAACATTGCCGTACTCTTCAACAAGCTCTAGGTCATCCCAAGTAAGCACTTGAGTCGCGCTATCAAAGCCCGGTTTTGTTAAATAAAACTGCCAGAAACTTGGGTTATGCGGCGTACTCGCTAAAAAGCGCACTAAAATATCGCCATTTGTATTAGGAATAACCTCACTGCGTTGCCAATGCGCTGAAGGTAAATCCATACCGCGTTTTTCTGGGTCGCCTGCTGCACATAACCGGCCGTCAGGTACACTTTGTTTTACTGCATCAAGGTTTGTGTATTCAATGGTATTAGCTGAAAATTCAATGTCTTGCACAAATTGCACATGCCCTGCTTCAACAAACGCTGCTCGACAAGCAAGGTTAGGGATCCCCGTGCCATCATCAGGCCACCAGTAACCGCCATCGGCATTACAAAATGCTTGACGTGCCTTCGGGCTTTCTAAGAATCCGTGGGCATTCACATGGCTTGATGCACAGGCAAGCAGCATGCTGGTTGCCACTGCCGATAAAGACAATGCCTTTGATTTCATTACTTTCATTGTTGTTCTCGCTGTAGAAATGCGGAGCAAAGTCCTTGCTCCGCTTAGTTGGTTAAAGCGTGCAACTCACCGTCCAGTCAGCCGATGTGCCTGGCTCTGTGCTCGTCCACCACTTTGCTTCGTAAATCACGTTGTTGTGATTCATTAAGTCGCCGCCAACAGCATGGCTTGGATTACCAGCCCAGTCAGTTTGCGGCCAATTTGGATACACAGGGATGCTTGCTACATCAACACCATTACAGCTTCCCTCGCCACCCGTATCACCACCGGTGTCACCGCCAGTATCACCACTGCCGGCAGTGCCGTCTGGTAGCATTGGGTATTCGTATTTAAAAGCGTAGGTTTTGCCATTTTTCTCAATGGTGAAATTAGTTGGCCCCGTAATTGGCATGTAGTACATAACTTGTGCCTCAACGGTTTCACCTGTGTTAAATGACTTTTCGATACCGCCCCACTCATTCACTAAGGTGATTGAAAAACGATGAAACTCATTTTCAAAGCCGCCGATATTATCGCCAGCCGCATTAGAGCCATTCGCTTCAACAGCCATACCGAGCTTTTCTTGTGCATTCCAATTTGATTTGAAAATTGCAGAGGTAGAAACGGGCACATCAAAGCTGATTTTCGCGCCGCTTAAGTCGATATCTGAGTTATTGGTGAATGCGAATGTAGGTGAAATCGGATAGTTATCATCACCAATTGGGAAGTCTTTCACCGTAAAGCTTACGTCAACCGCTTCGCTTGGAATGGTAAAATCAACATTACCTTGATGAGTGTTATAAGCCACACCACTTTGGTTAAATTTATCGTAAGCAAGTGTGGTTAAGCTTGAGCCCATGAAGTACTCACCTTTCGCTGAGTCATAATCATAGTCACCGGCAAGCTCCCAGAACATGATGCCGCCAAGGCCATTGTTGATAACATAATCAACTTTGGTTGCCATTGATTGCTCATCTTCAATTGATAAGAAAACCTTTTTCTCTGCATTCCAAAGCCATGGAGCAACCGCTACATCATCATAGAAACGTGTGTAAGTACCCGTTAATACATCGTCTGCATCGGTTTCTGGCGTTAGACCATAGATTTCAAGGTAAGATGGATTAATACCATTTTCGAGGTTTTTCGCATGCCATAGCGGGTTTGAACCTGCAGGCATTTCTTCACCAACATCGTTCTTATCGTGCCATAAGTTATCGATGCCAAGTGCGCCATTACCGCATTGGTTTTTCTCACCAACGCCAGTTCCTTTCGCACATTTTGATTGATCGGGTAGCGCTGCTTGGCCCCATAAACCATTAGTACCACCCGACACATCTTTAAAGCCACGGGTGTAATATGGAATACCAATATTGATTCGACCCGCAGAAACCGCGCCGCGGAAGTAACGCACAGCCCAATCCGTATTTAAGTAGCCAATACCTTCAAACTCAGCGGTGGTATAAACACCCCATTGCGCTAATTCAGAATCAAGGCCAGTATCAAACAAGGCTGCGTTGTGGCCTACATGTGAATTCCATGCACCATGTAAGTCATAAGACATAATGTTAACGTAGTCGAGATACTTCACGCTTTGGAATGTTTCCATGCCACGTAATAAGTAACCTGAAGATGGCGAAGCAATCGTTAACAAGTAATGCTTACCTGCCTTTTCACCTGCAATATCAAGTTCTTCACGAAGTTTTTGCATCAATACGCGATACGAGGCATTAAGACCTGCACGACGCGCATTAGAGATAGGAAAATCATCAGGGTGGCCTGAGTCATTCATTGACGATGGGTATTCGTAATCAATATCGACACCATCAAAGCCGTAGGTTTCGATAAATTCAACGGCACTTTTCGCAAAGGCATCAATTCCCGCTTGATTCACGGAGCCATCGGCATTGGTTGTCATCGTGTAGAAACCACCGCTATTTACGCGAGTACCGTCTTCACCAAAATAACCGCCAGTTTCAGCCCAACCACCTACAGAGATTAAGGTTTTTACATCTGGGTGTTGTTTTTTAAATTTATTGAGTAAGTTAAAATGACCTGTGTAACTAAAGCTTGGATCCATTTCAGCGCCTGTAACGCCCGGCCAAGTCATGTTTGTCGCAGGGTTGCCAACTGCATTTGGATCACCAATCGAGACCTTGTTATTACCATCAACATGCGCAAAGGCATAGTTGATATGGGTGATCTTGTCCCAAGGAATATCATTCACTAAGTAGCTTGGCTGACCATTTGCACCATTTCGCCAACTCGTAAAATAACCAATAACTCGACGTGGATGATCGGCGCCCATTTTCTCACGGCCATTTTCATCATACACGCTACAGTATGGGGTATTCACACCCGGTGTTTGGTATAAGCCTTGCGGTTTACAATCGCTGCCAGGTTCGGTTGCTTCAACAACATTCACAACTTTGCTTTGTGTATCCGTCGCGCCTTCGTTATCGGTCACCGTTAAGGTAAATGAAAATTGTCCAAGTGCTGGAGCCTGCCACGTATAACTTGAAGAAGCAGCACTGGCTTGATGAACTTCAGTGCTGTTTTCAGTTAACGATAACGCAGTTACTTGGCCATCGCTATCAGTGCCAGAAAGCGCAAACACCACACTGTCACCCACCGTTACTTGTGATGGTAGTGAGCTAAATTCAATGCTCGCCACGGGCGCTTGGTTAACCGGCTCTACGTCATCAGACACACTCACTGAATGTGCAACCGCTGTAGAGGTTAGCCCTAAATCATCCGTTGCGACCGCACTTATCACATGGCTGCCTTGCGTTGCTTGCCAGCTCGCTGAATAAGGTGCACTTGTCACAACACTCAACGATGTACCATCAACAAAAAACTCAACACTTGCCACGCTGCCATCCGGATCCGCAGCGACCGCATTTATGACAACGCTGTCACCACTAGTAAATAAAGAACCTTCTACTGGTGTTAAGCTGCTAATTTGAGGTGCTTGATTTTCGCTGACAACGCTGTCACAAGCGCCCAATAAACGCCACTCTTGATCGACACCAGAGGTCTCCACAGGATTGGTTTGCGTCCACCACTTCGCTTCATAAGCGCTACCTTGTGCTTGAACCTGATCACCACCAACATGAGTTTGCCCTTGTTGCCACACTTCTAAGTTGCTGCAATCAATCGCAGCCTGTGCTGTAAAGCCGTATAAACCTAGCGACAGCGCACTCAGTTTAAAGGCATTTTTTATTAATTTATGCGAGCTCATTCGCTCCCTCCGCCCAAAGTTTTGATAACATTTATTTTACAAATCCAACTTTAAAGTAACACAAAGCACTATCACGTCAAGCTCAAAATTACCCATAAGCGGTAAATTACCAGTTATTTTTTATGTACAATTTAATGAAAAACACTAAAAAAGAATTAATTATTTATATCAAACAGCAAAAAACAAACTGATTCTACAAGGCAAAAGTGAACATAAAATTAACAATAAATTAACCACAGGAAGTGCAGCACATCTGAATTGTATGAAAAACAAGCAAAGCTTGTGTGAGGAAAAACAAAAATAATTGAAGTATCTATTTTAGGTATATAACGAATAAATTAGTTTTTAGATAAAAATTTCTAAAAAAATTGACTTAATATTATTCTTAACGCGAATTTTAGGTAAAAAAAAGCAAACACTGAGTGTTTGCTTTTCACAAAAATCCTATTTGATCACAACTTAATTAAGCAGCGATTAAATAGGACTCTCGTCCTGCATGTTTTGCCTTACGTTGATAAGCACCTTTACCTTTTTTTGGTTTCTCTACTTTTGCTGTAAACAGCTTAGATGTCACCATTGCGGCGTACACATTGTCGTTAATTACACCGCGACCAGTATCAACTTGGCCTTGTGTGCGTTGTTTCTTTTTGCTCATTTTTTGCTCCTATTAAATGTGTTGCGAGTATATACCTAGCCAAACTCTACGCAAGCGATTTTTAAGAAAAAACAATGATTTTTTACCCCTCACTTTGTCTTAAGCACTTTTACTAAACATCATGCCTTGTTGTCATTTTATAGACTAAATTCGCATTTTGATTGCATTCACTACCTAACTGCTGGCAAAACTAGCAAAAACAACCATAGTTAATTAAAAAAACAGGATTACGATGACTGACTTTCTCTTAATCGCCTACATTTTTCTTCTGGCCGGCATTATTGCCGTGCCTATTGCAAGTAAATTAGGGCTTGGCTCTGTGCTTGGCTACTTACTCGCAGGTATTGTTATTGGGCCAACACTGACATTTTTAAATGTTGATGTGATTGCCATCCAGCATTTTGCTGAGTTTGGTGTGGTAATGATGCTATTTATTGTTGGTTTAGAGCTTGAACCCAAAGCACTTTGGTCAATGCGAAAACAGCTTATTGGTCTAGGTGGTGGGCAAGTAATTTTATCCGCTGCCGCTTTTACAGGTATAGGCTTAGCGTTTGGCCATGCTTGGCAAACAGCTCTTACAATAGGCTTAATATTATCGCTTTCATCTACCGCGATTGTGCTGCAAACGCTTTCAGAGCGCGGGCTGTTAAAGTCAGATGGTGGCCAAGCCTCATTTAGCGTATTACTCACTCAAGACATAGCCGTTATTCCTATGCTTGCGTTTATTCCATTGCTTGCTTTACCAGAATTAGCGCCCGCAATTGCAGATACAGCCCATGCAAGCGAAGACGCGCATGCTGGTTTAAGTTTAGTGGCAAATCTTGAGGGCTGGCAAGCTGCGCTGGTAACCTTGGGTATGATTGCACTAGTGATCTTTGGTGGTAACTACTTAACCGCACCGATTTTTAGATTTGTCGCACAAGCACGGCTTCGCGAACTATTTACCGCAACGGCTTTATTCTTTGTTATTGGTATCGCTTTGATGATGTCATTGGTTGGCTTATCACCTGCGCTTGGCACTTTTTTGGCAGGTGTTGTGCTTGCAAATTCACCTTATAAACACGAACTCGAAAGCAATATCGATCCCTTTAAAGGGCTATTACTAGGTCTATTTTTTATTACCGTTGGTGCGAGCATCAATTTTCAATTACTCGCTGATAACCTCGCTACTATTGTGCTATTAACTGGGGCACTGATTGCAACTAAAACAGCTGTGTTGTTAATTTTAGGCCGTATTTTTGGGCTTAGGGGCGCCTCACTCTGGTTGCTAGCACTGGGGCTTGCGCAAGCTGGTGAATTTGGTTTTGTATTACTTGCTTACAGTGTGTCTAACAATGTATTGGCAGCAGCCCTTGCCGACCAGTTATTACTGGTTGTGACCTTATCAATGCTGCTCTCACCGGGCTTATTCATTCTGTATCAACGTGTGATAGCGCCTCGTTTTATTTGTGAGCAAGCCAAGCGAGATGAAGAAGAGTTTCCTGATGATAGCCATGTGATCATTGCAGGCTCAGGCAGAATGGGTGGCCTTGTTGACCGTATTTTGCAAGCAGGTGGATATAACACCACCGTAATTGATTATAATTATAAACAACTTGAAGCACTTGAACATGTCGGTATTCGTAACTTCTTTGGTGATGCAACTCGTCCAGATTTACTCAGTGCAGCTGGCATTGAGGATGCAAAATTACTGGTTGTAGCACTTGATGATGCCGAACAAATAACTAAACTCGTGCGTTATGCTATGCAAAATTACCCGCATTTACATGTGGTTGCCCGCGCTGTAGACCGTCACCATGTGTATGAATTATGGACATACGGTTGTCGCGATATTATTCGCGAAACGTACGACAGCACTATGCGGATGGGCCGTTCTGCTTTTGAAGCGCTTGGTATTGAGCGAGAAAAAGCCCAAGAAATGGTCGATATCTTCAGTGAATTTGATAAAGAGATGCTTAGAGAAGCAGCAGACGCTTACGAAATAGGCGTACCGTTTGAAGAGAACCAAGCCTATATCGATTGCATTAATAAACTGTTTGAAGAAAAAGAGCCTAAAATTAAACAACAAATGCGCGAGATATGCGAGCGAGTTGTTAGTAGTTCGAAATAGCAAAAATATTACAATTATGGAGGAGGTGTTTTCACTTCCTCTTTTTCTTCTCATTAACTTCTCTTTGTGAAAATAATTTGAACCACAGAGAACACAGAGGCGCTTCGCGCTACACAGAGAAACTTAATGCACAAAGAGGATAAGAGGCGCTGCGCTTTAAAGGAAAATAACTAATTGGCTTAACTATTATCTCGTTGTTTTCTCATTCAGTTCTCTATGTGAATATAGATATTTGAACCACAGAGGGCACCGTGGAGCTGCGCGCTGCACAGAGAAGGTAATTTCACAAAGAGGATAAGAGGCGCTGCGCTTTAGAGAACTCCTTGTCTTTCTCTGTGCTCTCTATGTCCTCTGTGGTTCGAAAAAAGATCTAGCAAACAGTTAGTCTCGATAAATAGGTTACTGGCTGCGTCTGAGAAGAAGGTTGGAGAAGTTAATTTGGGTTTCCTCGTTGTCTTCTCATTAACTTCTCTTTGTGAAAATAATTTGAACCGCAGAGAACACAGAGGCGCTTCGCGCTACACAGAGCAAACAAATACTCTCAAAGAGACTGCATTGAATAGAATAAACGCGATGTAAAATCGCTGCTACAAACTCGCATCTCGCAAACTTTACCCTTTCCCCTCGCTAACTAATTCAAAGCTTTACAGCCAACCGATTTGGATAAAAAAAGTCTTTGCTATCAATGCATTTTATTTTGCTTATGTCTGTGTGCAATGGATTAATTAAAAAATTGTATTCGTCGGGGCATAAACTAGAAGGAACTTGCAACACGGCTGCTTCCATCGTTGCTAGCCAATCAGAACCTAATGCCTGAGTGTCTGTAATATAGGGGTGATCATCCCATGCTTTTGGCAGTTCGCTTGCTACTAGCCTAATAACCTTTAGATCATCAGGTATCTGTATAGTGGTGATACTCAAGTTTTTACTTAATATGTCGGTTGTGTCATTCACTAATCGCTCAAGCATTGCTAAAGAGCGCAAGCTCGCCGTATAAACAATGGGTTTACCAACAAAATGCCACCGTCCCTGTGCATATAAACCACCAAGCCCAGATAACGCGTTAGCCATGTCATTATGAACTTTTGGTGCTATTCGGTAGCAAATCATTAAGCTGTGAACCCGTACTCAAGCCCCATTATCACTCGCTTTATCAGTTCACGGCCACGGATAGTATGGATCACTGACTTTGGCTCTTGATTCGCAAATTGAATGTTGGGTGTATTAAGCCACTCATTCCAACGTTTAACGTCACCAAAGTAGGCAATGCCTTGCGATGAAATACGTGCAATCTCTAAAGCATTTTCGCTCAGCTTAGCACTTAAACGTTTTCGGTCTTTACTGTAGCGCTCAAGTGTACGGGTCGTTGTACCAATGGAGGTTGCTAAAATGTTGGCATCCCAATTCAGCTCTTTAGCGAGTGATTTAATCGCACTGACAGTTACACCTTGTGTTGCAACATTAATCTCATCAATTGTATTAGAATGAATTGTTACCCTACCATCAGTAACAACACCTAAATAATCAGTTTCTACAGCATTCATTTTACACCTCGTCGAATTCGACACTTGTCATTTATTATAGTGACAAATGTCGCATACTACAATTAAACAAAAAAATAGCGCCGTTAGGCGCTATTTAAGCTTCATTTCAACTTAGGAATTAAAAACTAAAGCTTAGTTTTGCGTAGTAAGTCATACCATCAAAACCATAAGGCAATGCACGTACAGGGTACTTAAATGCTTTATTCGTAATAAAATCAAGCGCTTCATCTTCGCCTAACTCGTCTGGTGTTACATCAAAGATATTATCAATACCTGCCGATAGCATCAGCTCGTCAGTTAGCTGATAACCAACATTAACATCAACTAATACTGCTGACTCAACCGTGCTTGTGTCTTTAAACTCACCAGTAGGCGATAACTCATCAGGTAAACCTATGTGGTCATTACCAAAGTATTTAACGTCTGTTTCGCCGTAGTAGTTAAAACGTACCATGCTGTTGAAATCGCCACGATCGTATTCAAATGTTAGTGTTGCACGCTCACCTGGTTGACCATCCGTTAAGAAACTACGTTGTAAATCATCAAGAGCGATTGACTCAGGAACACCTTCTGGCGCATTCACATCATCAATTTCGGTTTCGTTAATATTACCAGCAAAGGTTGCTGAGAAGTTACCGTCATACAAATCAGTGCGGTATGAGGCAATAATATCAACCCCTTTGGTGGTTGAATCAACCGAGTTTGAGAAGTAGTTAGCTTGCTGTGCACCTGTTGCATTAAGTGCCGCCACCGCTTCGGCGCTAAACGAAACATCGTCCGCCGACATTAAGCTGCCAAGGGTAATTCTGTCTTTAATTGCAACATGGTAAAAATCAACGGTCAGTGATAAATCGCTTGTTACATTATAAACAAAGCCCGCACTTAAGTTTTCTGAGCTCTCAAGCCCAAGACTATCAACGCCAAGGGCTGACGGGAAATCAGATCCCGCTGTTGCAGTGAATGATTGCAATAACACGCCACCAGCACCTAAGTTTGTGGTGTAAGCTGTATAGGCGCTTTGTTGCAGTGATGGTGCTCTAAAGCCAGAAGAAATCGCACCACGCACGGCAAAGTCATCGGTAATTTCATAGCGCGTTGCTAGCTTGCCAATGATGTCATCACCGGCATCAGAGAAGTCTTCATAACGAAGCGCTGTACTTACCTGCCATGCGTCCGTGATCAGTGTTTCGGCATTAACATAAAATGCATAGCTGTGACGGCTCTCTTTATTTGACGCTTCAGGACGTAAACCGTTATAAGCTTGGAAGCCACACTCAGCAAATACGCTGCTGTCGTTAACCGCAGGGTATGAGGTATCTGAATTTGCTAAGCCACACGCATAAGACGCTTCTTCGCCCGGCACGATTTCGTAATTTTCTTTACGATATTCAGCACCCACCGACACATAAACAGGTTCACTGCGACCAATATCAACAATACCATTTAAATCTGCATTTACTGTTGTTTGATCAAATCTAAAACCACCTGAGTAACCACCTGAAGGGCCTGCATTTGCCGCAATATCAGCATCACTTGCACCTGGGTTATTCGCCACATATTCAGCAGCATACGAGGCATTTAGAGTATTTTTTGAGGTGAAATCATAGCTATTTTCACCATATACGGCCGAAACATCATAGCTCCAATCTGGGTTTAGCTCACCGCGCAGCCCAAGTGAAAACGAAATATCTTCGGCTTCGTTGTCGATGCGAGGTAAAAAGCCATCGCCATATACTTGCACAACGTTCTTCGCTGCTTGGTCAAAGTTACGGTAAAAACCATTGCCTAATGCCGTACGGTTTGAGTATCCACCAAATGAGTAAAGTTCGCTCTCGCCAAGTGGTAACGCCATGTTATAAAACACAGACGTAAATTCGCTATCTGCGTTACCTTGCCCCCAACGAACTTCGTCAGACAGCGTGCCAGCTGGTACATCAACTGAGCCACCGATATCACGCTGTGCGCGGTTGGTGCCATCAGCATCACGGTATTCTAAAGAAAAGTTAATGAAGCCGCCTTCATCGCCTAAATCAAAGCCACGGTTTAAACCCATTGATAGGGTTTCACCATCGCCTTCACCTGTGCTACCTGCTTGCACATAACCCGTTGTAACACCTGTTGAATCGTTTAGCGATAAGTTGATAACACCGGCTATCGCATCAGAGCCATACTGCGCCGCAGCACCATCACGAAGTACTTCAACGCCTTTTAAAGCGGTAAGTGGAATCGCGTTCATATCAGTACCCGCAGCACCGGCACCGACAGTACCATTTAAACCAAAAATAGATTGATTATGACGGCGCTTACCATTGATTAGGACTAGCGTTTGGTCTGGCTGTAAGCCTCGAAGAGTTGCAGGTCTAAATAAGTCAGAGCCATCTGACACTTGCGTACGAGAAAAGTTAAAAGAAGGAGCCGTCGCTTGCAGGCTTTGGCCAAGTTCAGTGAAACCACCTTTGTTTAAATCGTCAGCATCAATCAAATCAACCGGTGATGTTGATTCGGTAGCCGTACGATTGGCAACTCGTGAGCCTAATACAGAGATTTGTTCGATATTTTTATCTGCTTTTACGCCAGATGCTTGCTCAGCTGCCTGCACTGAAGTCGCAGAAACAGCCACACTGACCGCTACGGCCAGCATACTTAAAGAATGTGTTGTCATGTGTATCCTGTTGATATTCTGGCTTTCCTTAAATCAAAAAGACGCCCCTTTGGAGAAGTTAAGGAAAAGCACTAAGCACGTAATGTTGATTTTAAAAATCAAAAATTGAAAGCTAACTCAAGCCTGCGAGTTACCCCTTGGGAAACATCCTATCAACAAAAAAATGAAATGAAAGAAAAATTTGTTACGACTTAGGTATAATTTTTTCTATTTGTATGATTAATAGATTTTATAAGGGAGGAATTATTCAATTAATAGTAGAAATAAGCAAATTAATGCAACCATTTACTTATCTCTACCAACTCAATCTATTTATTGATCTTGCTCTAACATCGCCAGCTTTTCATCTTCGAGCATTAACGCCATGGTGGCTATTTCGGCTAAACTCTCGTCTAATGCAGCAAAAAAAGTCGCAAACCCTTCACCCAATTTTTCTGGCTCTGGGTGATTAGCAAGTGCTTGATCCCACATTGCAAAAGTAGTTAATAAATCAAGTGTAGCTTCAAAGTTATCAATGAAAAGCTGCCCTTCTTCACTGGCTTCTTTTTGCTCATCAGCTTGCAGTAAAAACTGTAAGTCACTGTGCCAAATATCTTGATTAACTATGTATGCAGCAATGTAACCGCTGCAAAAGTCTTGTAATGCTTGGCTAGGTTCATTTGCATCAGCATCATTGGAATATAAATGAGCAAGTATTTTCTTTTGCTCAACTTGAGCTTCTGTCACATTATCAAGTAACTCAATCATTGCATCGCGCGGCTCTGAATCGGTCATTAATGTATTGAATATTGCTTCATCGTTATCAGCGATATAATTTGCAAGCTCTGACTCACCAAAAAACTCAGAGCAGGCAAGTAGTCCAGCCATAAACCCAATGACCTGATCTAAACTAACTTGATTCGTCTCACTTTGACTTGCGAGATAGTTTTTCAATACTTCCGAGCTTTCTGTGTTAAACATAGCGTGCCTTTATATTTAATGTTGGTCAGTACTTAGTCTTACACTATCGAATCTACAGCGTTTTGCAACAACTTAAATTGTGTCAATTAGTTAACCACATCTCTAACGTGACTTTGCACTGGAAATACACAACTAATGCGCGTGCCCGTTCCCTCTGTGCTTTGTATTTCAATAGTGCCTTGATGATCATGCACAATCGCATAAACCATGGTCATTCCCATTCCAGTGCCTTCCCCTACCGGTTTGGTCGTGTAGAAAGGATCATATATTTTAGCGATAGTTTCTGCTGACATCCCCACGCCATTGTCTTCAACATCAATATAAATATGATGTTGAAGTTCATAGACCGACACAGTGATCTGCGCTTTTGAGCTACTCGCATCACATGCTTGCTTTGCATTTATTAATACATTCACAATCACTTGACTGATAGCTGCTAAATTACACCAGCTCTCAGAAATCGTATGGTAGTCAGTTTGTAAATCGCATTCTTTAAGTTGATTCGCTAATAACTTAACTGCACTTTTTACCGCATCAGTCATATCAGCAAACTGTTTGTTATGGCCCTTTGGTCGAGAGAAATCGAGCAAATTTGCAACTATCTTGCTGATCCTTTGTAAACCTTGCGCTGTGTCATTTATTAAGTCAGGCAAATCATCTGCTAAATAACGAACAGAGTGTACTTTATTTAAATCGGTTAATTGCTGACAAAACGCCGCTTTATCCATTTCACTACAGGCAAATTCATCACATTTAGCTAATAATGCACTGAAATAATTGCAATACTCCTTAAGGGTATCGACATTACTAATGCTATAAGCAAGGGGGTTGTTAATTTCATGGGCAACCCCAGCGCATAGTGTGCCCAAAGTCGCCATTTTTTCTGCTTGAATAAACATTGCTTGATGACGCTCTAAGTCTGCAATTTTTTGTTCAAGCTCACTGTTTAATGCAACAAGAATACGGCTCTTGTCTGCTAACAGTTGCTCTGCCTCTTCCCTAGCTGCTTTTTCTAATAAATAAGCTTGCTTAAAGTCATTCATTTTTCTCTCAAACTTTAGCCTGTATCACTTAAAACCTAGCACAAGCCTAGATTTAAGGCTATGTTATTGATTAACGATGGTTCACAGTAAATCGCTATGGCAGAAAAAGTAAGCAAAGAGCATATTCAAGTATTATGCATTGATGATGACGAAATTGTTTTACGCACTTTATTAAGGTTGTTATCTGCACATAATATCTCAGCAAAAGCGACAGCAGATCCGACAGAGGGTCTTACGCTATTAGCAGCTTATAATTTTGATGTGATTATTTGTGACATGCGCATGCCACAGATGGATGGCGCGGAGTTTTTTGCTCAAGCACTTAGTATTGCACCAGATCCACAACGTATTTTATTGACCGGTTACTCAGACATCGACAATACCATTGCCGCAGTCAATAAAGGTAAGATCCATGCTTATATTCAAAAACCTTGGCAAAATGAATTACTGCTTCGCAATATTAGTGATGGCATTGAAAAAACTTCTCTTAAACGAGAAAACAAACGCCTCGAACAGCAAATAAAAGCACAAAATGCGCAACTAAAAGAGCTCAACAATAACCTTGAGCAAATGGTCGAAAAGCGAACTCTACAAATTCGTAAAGTGCTTAAACAGCTCGAAGAAGTAAACGAGCGTGAAAAACACGAGCACCGCACAACCTTTGAGATTTTATACAACTTCATTAATGCAAACCCTTATCTAGACGGTATGCAAGCACAAAACATTGCCACTACCAGCAAGCAAATTGCAGAGCAACTTGGTTTAGATAAGAAACACATCGAAATGGCTGAAATGGCTGGATACCTTGCGCAAATAGGGCTGCTAGCAATGGAACCAGAGCTGTATAAAAAGCCAACCAGAGAGCTTACAGAAAACCAAAAAAAGTTATTTTATACTCACCCAAGTACAGCCCAGTTAATGCTTATGCCTGCACCACATTTACATGATGTCTCTGAGGCTATTTATTATCAATTTGAACACTATAATGGCTCTGGCATACCCAAAGGCTTAAAAGGTAAAGAAATACCGATTACCGCAATGATTTTAGCGGTGGCTAGAGACTTTTGGCAAACAATCGCCCATATAAATGTGCAAGACAACAGCAAGTTTGAAAGTGCACTTGACCAATTGCAATTATACAGTGGCACCTACTATCACCCGAAGATTTTAGAAACCCTCGGTAGTTTAAAAATAACCTGTGCCAGTGATCAGCAAGTTGGCACTATGAAAATTATCTCTGCTCAACAACTAAAAAATGGCATGGTTTTAGGTCATGCACTAAGAAACTACGATGGAATTCTTTTACTACCAAAAGGGCATGTATTTGGCCCTAAATCAATTAGCAAGTTACAACAGCTTGAAGCTAAAAAACCAAGTCCTTTCAGGATCATGATCAAAAATTAGCGAATAAAGTGATCACATAGTCAGGTTAGTTCGTTACAATACGATTTATATAACGTTTACTTCATAAAGGAGCGCTCAGTGTCGCGATTTTCCGCTATAACCGATAACCCGCATGACGGCCGATTCAATAAAAAAACGGGTATTTTATTGACCAACTTAGGGAGCCCAGATGCGCCAACAACAGCGGCACTTAGAACTTACTTACGCGAGTTTTTATCTGATCCTCGTATCGTCGAGATCCCTCGCTTTATTTGGATGATTATCCTGTATTGCTTTGTTTTAACGCTGCGCCCGAAACGTTCAGCAGCACTTTACAAAAGCATCTGGACTGAAAACGGCTCACCACTAACACACATTACGCGAGAACAAAGTAAACGCCTTGCAGCACTATTAAAAGATAAAGGGCACCACGACACTGAAGTGGTTATGGCAATGCGCTACGGTAACCCATCGATTGAAGCAGGCCTTGAAGAGCTTCGCGACAAAGGCATCACTCGCGTTATCGTGCTGCCTATGTATCCGCAATATTCAAGCACCACCATAGGTTCAACGTTTGATGCAGTATCAAATGTGCTTCGTAAATGGCGCTGGGTGCCAGAACTTCATTTTATTAATGGTTATCACAATAACCCAACTTATATTGATGCCCTCGCCGCTAGCATTAGTGAAGACTTAAATGCCCATGGCACACCACAAAAACTGGTGTTTTCGTACCACGGTACACCTAAGCAATTTTTAGAAAATGGCGACCCTTACTACTGCTTTTGTATGCAAACTACCCGCTTAGTTGCTGAAAAGCTGGGTTTTGAGAAAGACTTTGCTGTAACAACATTCCAAAGCCGCTTTGGTAAAGCAGAGTGGTTAAAACCTTACACCGATGCCACACTTGAAAGCTATCCAGAGCAAGGTATTAAGGATATAGCGATTATCAGCCCTGCATTTAGTGCCGATTGCCTAGAAACCTTAGAAGAAATTGAAGGCGAAAATCGTGAAATTTTTGAACATGCAGGTGGTGAAAAGTACCGATACATACCAGCGCTCAATACCCGCAGTGATCACATCAATGCCATATTTGAAGTGATAAAACCATTACTTAAATAACAAAAGGCCCCAGTAAAGCTGGGGCTTTTTTTGTTATACACTGCCTTGCGATTCGATAACCAAAATTCGCGCTTCTCCCTTGGGATGCGCAACATGCTCCGTGCCAACACTGGCAAAAAAGATATCCCCCTGGATTAAGAAGCTCAGCACATACTTCACCATGCTGTTTATAAAGCATTTCAACCTGACCACTTAACACCACAAAAACTTCTTCACCATTATTGATATGCCATTTGTAAGGTTCATTCGTCCAGTGCAAACGAGTTGTAATACCATTCATATTGGCAATATCTAATGCTCCCCAGGCTCGTTCAGCTGTAAATTCGTGGCTTCGTATAACTTGCATTGTTTCAAATCCTTCAATCTTTACGTGTCATAACCAAGGTCACCGTGCCAGCAACAATCCCCCAAAACGCAGAACCGACCGAGAATAAGGTTAAGTTAGAAGCTGTGACTAAAAAGGTCACTATAGCGGCTTCGGTATAATACGCCTCAGTTAAAGCTTGCTGTAAGCTACTAGCAATGGTGGCGAATAACGCAATACCTGCCAACGCTAAAATAAGTGCTTGTGGCAAACTTGCTACCAAACCAACTAGCGTTGCGGCAAGGAGCGCCATAATAATGTAAAACACACCACCCGCAATGCTTGCCCAATAACGCTTGCTTGGGTCTTTATCAGCCTCAGGACTCATACAAATTGCCGCAGTGATGGCAGCAAGATTAATTGCATAACCACCAAAAGGCGCAATAAACACATTTAAAAGTCCCGTTACATTTAACGCCGCCGACACAGGGGCTTTATACTGATGCGCTTTTAACACGGCGATGCCAGGTAAGTTTTGCGATGTCATCGTTACTATAAACAGCGGTAAACCAACACTGATCATGGCATTAATGTCGAACACTGGCGCTATGTAAGCAAACTCGCTCATTTTCCACTGCCAGCTAGAGGTATCGATTTGCCCTGTTATGCCTGCCATTAAAAAGCCAGCCACAACCACTGCGAGCATAGCAAAGCGCGCAAAGTAACGTTTTCCACATAAATACACCGCGACCATTAAGCCAATTACTAATGGCAGTTCGTTCATAAAATTAAATACATCAATGCCAAAATTCACCAGTACACCTGCAAGCATGGCACAAGCCAGTTGGCTTGGAATTTTGTTCATCATTTTTTCGAACACGCCGGTAATTCCAGACAAAAACACCAGCGCCGCAGAGAACATAAACGCGCCAACAGCTTGGTTTAAGCTATACCCTTGAGCACTTGAAATAAGTAATGCCGCTCCGGTTGTTGACCACGCGATAAGAATGGGCACTTTGTAGTAATAAGACAAAGCAATTGAGCTCACACCCATAGCAAGACCGAGCATTAACACCCAGCTGGCAACTAAATCGGGGGTGCCGCCTAACACCATCACAACCTGATAAATAAGCGCGATTGAGCTGGTAAAGCCGATAATAACAGCCACTAAACCCGCAGTTGCTCGACTGATGAGCTGACTCATGTACACACACTCCTTGCCAATAAAAAAATCTACCTTATCCTATGATTTGCTAATTAGCACTGTACACTTTTGTAGTATTTGTAAGTTTATTTACTATACAGATGACACAAAAAAGGCGTGTTATATACACGCCTTGAAAAATATTAAACAGCCTCTAAACAAGGCTCTTCGAGTACTTCGGGCTTATCAAAAATCCCCAGACGAATGCGAATAAAGTGCAAAATCTCTTTGGCTACATCAATCCCTAACGCCCCTTCTAAGCCTTCAAAACCTGGGCTTGAGTTTGCTTCACAAATTTTAAAGTGCTGCTCGTCAAATAATAAGTCAATGCCCGCTACATCAAGGTTGAGTACGTTCGCAGTTTGAGTTGCAAGCCATTCGATTTCTGGCGTGATAGGAAATGACTTACCTGTTCCTCCAGCACTTACATTAGCTTTAAAGTTTTTACCCTGTGAGTTACGCTCCATACATGCAACAGCACGCCCACCGATAGTAAGCACTCGCAAATCTCGACCATGACTCGACTTAACAAACTGCTGTAAAATGATATTTGCCTGTGGATTTGCCGCTTCAATAAGTTGCATTAAGTCATCAAACTCATCTTTTGATTTTGATAAAAATACGCCACTACCCTGCGAGCCCGATAACGTCTTTATCACGACAGGAAAACCAATCTGTTTTTCCACTAAATCAATGTTCACCGGAAACTTAACCAACATGGTATTCGGGGTTGGCAAATTACATTCTGCTAAAATTTGCTGTGCAAATAATTTGTCTTTTACCGTTTCAATTGATTGCGAGCTATTTACACAATACACACCTAAACGTTCCAAGTGACGAATAATTGCCAACGCAAAATAGGTTGTGCTTGCACCCATTCGTGGAATAACGAAGTCTGGTAACGCAACTGATTGCCCATCGATTAAGATGCTTTTGCCATCTTCGCGAGTAATTGTTAAATCAAACTGATCAGGCGAGTAAACATGTAAGTCGATGCCTTCTTCTTTTGCAGCAGCAAGCAAGCGCTCTACCTCGTAGGTCTCTTGCTTTAGCAAACCTTGGCTATCTTTATAAATAATCCACCCGCGCATACTCGTTACCTCTAATCTTGGGTTTATGTGACAAAAAAACGCGGATTATGCTGAGCATTGCAAACTAAGTAAAATTAATTAATTTTATCGTCACGACAATTATTACCGCAACTTACTGATTATCTATTGACCAAGATGTTAACTTAAGGTAAAAATCAACATTAAGTTAACATTAAAACCCGTAAGAGAAACATGTGAACAGGACGCTTGCATTAATCTTCATTTTGCCACTCACTGCATTTGCATTGAATGAATGGCATATTCAAAGTGATGGTTTTACATCAAAACCAGACACACAACCGAATGTTGCAACTTACAATTCAAAGCAACAGGTGCTACCTCAGCAACCTACTGTTAATTTAACAGCACCGCTAAATCAGCTTTCAAACAAAGCCCATGAATTTCTCTACAAACAAGGTCGTTTGCCCGAGAAGTTAAGTGACACAGCGTTTAGTGAATTCGATTTAGATACCCTAAAAACACTTCAAGCGGGTGATAACTTGATTTTAGCTGTTGATGAAAGCCGCACTTACACGCTAGAAATAAGCAATATTATTGAAGCGAGCAATGGTGATCGGAGCGTATTTGGTAAAGTCACTGATGATGACAAGACAAGCCATCAAGCAGTGATGACCGTAACAAAAAATACTCTGCAAGGGCAGCTTAACACTCACACTGACAGCTATAAATTTGTAAGCCACGGAGAATACGGCTGGGTAACGAAGTTGTAAGAGTTACAAAGGGAAAGTGGCAGCGAGCGAGATACAAGATACAAGGGTAAAGTTACGAGATGCGAGTTTGTAGCAGCGATTTTACATCGCGTCCTAGAGCCTAGCTCCTTTCCCCTCGCTAACTTTACTCTTTCCCTAGTAACTTTCCCCTCGCTAACTCAAAGCTTACTGCTTCCTAGCCGGCCATAAACTTGCGCCATCGCTATCAATTGGGCTTAAGATCTCAAGACCGAGTATTTTGGCGATGAGCGGGTACACATCTAAATTACTTACTTCGTCTAAGCGCATGCCTTGTTTAAAAGCAGGGCCTTCGGCTATAAAGGTGGCGGCCATATCTTCGCTATAGGCATAACCATGAGTGCCTAAATAACCGGCCATTTTACTGTCGGTAAACACGCGAGGCGCTTCGGTTTGCAAAATAATATCGCCAACTCGTGGGCCTTTATCATAGTGATAATCGTGCTTTTGCTTCTCACTTAATACGATGTAACGACCTTCAGCGGCTTTAGCGAGCTTTTTGCTGAATCCGCTGATATCTGCTTTGCTATCTGGTTTTGCATAATATAAGACGCGAGGGCCTGTGTTTTGCACTATAAAGTTTTCGTCTTGTGGCAGGCTATCAATTTTGATGCTAAGGCTTGGATCAACAGACGCCATACCATGATCAGACACAATCACTAAGTTAATGTTTTCATCAAGTGCTTTTAAACGACTCGATAAATCAGCCATTAAACTGTCGAGCTTTTGTACTGCATCATAGGTTTCTTTGGCATCTGGGCCAAACTCATGTCCCATACTATCCACCAGCGAAAAATAACTAATCACCAAACGTGGTCGCTGTGCTTTTGGTAAGCTCAACCATTGAATAATTTGGTCAACGCGTCTTTGGTAATCACTGTGTTTTGAATAATGGTAAAAATAATCAGGTAACATACCGTTAAAACGCGCATCTGACTCTGGCCAAAAATAGGTGGCTGCTTTTAAGCCCTGCATTTGTGCTAAATTCCAAAGCGGAATGCCGTTAACCCAAGTGCTATCGTCTTTACCTTTTCCCATTTTGTAGCAGTCGTTGCGCTCAGTATCACAAAAGCGGTTCTCGACAATGCCATGATTAACAGGCAACAAACCGGTAATAATCGAAATATGATTCGGAAAAGTTTTGGTTGGGTATACGGGGCGCATTTTGGTTGCTCTTACGCCCTGCTCACTGATTGCTTTTAAATGTTTCGCCTGATGTTTTTCAATGTAATCCCAACGAAACCCATCTATCGAAATAAGTACCACCGATTGCTCTTGGTCAGCTTTTACACCCGAACTGAAAAGCAATACCCCAGCTAAAACTAGTTGCCAAATACGCATAGAAAACCCTTTCGTTTAATTTTTAATTTGCTTAGAGACTTTAGCAAATAGTTTTGAAAATTTTGTGATAATGACTGCTAACTTTTTATATAACGTTTTACTAATTAGCTTTATGCATGCCACCGTAAAAATGGTTGCCAAACATCCAAAAGACCTTACTTTATATCCCAAGGTAGGAGATAAGTATGTAAAAGCAAATAATATATGAATAAGTGGCTTAATTTAAAGTAAGACATTAATAAAAAAAGGATATTTAAATTTTAGATACAAGCTGTTAGATTAAATTTAATTATGGCTAAGTTTTGCTAACAACTCTCAACTGCGCGGCTTATATTGCTTTGTGGGAAAAATAAATGATCGATTTTAGAAAAAAAATCACCCCTGCACGCGAAATGCGTTCAACCAATAACTTGCATACTGCGCTTGAAAGTGATCGAGGTCGTATTATTAATAGCGCTGCTATTCGTCGCTTACAACAAAAAACCCAAGTTTTTCCGCTTGAACGCAATGCTGCCGTGCGCTCAAGGCTTACTCACTCTCTTGAAGTACAACAAGTGGGTCGCTTTATTGTACAAACAATTTTTAATAAGTTGAGCGATGCCAAGCAAAAAGAATATGGTTTAGTGGGGCTTGAACGGCCTTTAGAAAGCCTCGTCGAAATGGCGTGTTTAATGCACGACATAGGCAACCCACCCTTTGGCCACTTTGGCGAAGCAGCAATCAACCAATGGTTTGCTAAGCATTTAGATGCACTAACTCCTGAGCGCTGCAAAGGCATTGGTATAAGTGTTATTTTTAAACACCTCGCTGAGGATATTAAAAATTTTGAAGGTAATGCGCAGGGGATCCGCATTATCCATTCATTGCTATCACTTAATTTAACTTACAGCCAAAGTGCAGGTATTTTAAAGTACACACGCCCGGCCAGTATGCTCAAGTCAGATATTCCACAAGACAAAAACTACTTAATGAAAAAAGTCGGTTACTACTTCAGCGAAAAACCATTTGTTGAAGCACTACAAACCGAACTTGATATAGAGCAATATTGTCGCCATCCAATCAGCTATATTATGGAAGCTGCCGACGATATCTCATACTGTCTAGCCGACATAGAAGATGCCGTAGAAAAAGGCATTATTAGCGTAGAGTCGCTCTGTGAAAAACTCAAAGAGCAATACAGTCGCACACTTACTAACCTCACAATTGACGATACTAAGCATAGTGACTTTGCCGAAAAAGCCATTGATTATGCGCTAAGTAAGGCTCAAGAACAGCCTTACAATTTTAATAGTGAGTTTTTCATCTACTTACGTGTCACTTTATTGCACCCGTTAGTGAGTTATGCAGCTGAGCGCTTTATTAATAATATCGAAGCTATTTACCACGGCGACTTTAATCAAGCGTTATTAGAAGATCGTAGTCACTTACATGCTGTCACACTTACCTTAAAACAGGTTGCACTAAAACATGTTTTTTGCCACAAAGAAGTGGAGCGTTTAGAACTACAAGGTTACCGCATTATTAGTGGCCTGCTTGATTGCTATAAACCATTACTTGCTCTTGAAGCTGATGCGTTTAAGCGTGTGTTAAAAGGCGACCAAAATTACTTAATAGAAACACGACTAGTAAAAAAACTCTCAAATAAACATTTGAACAGCTATCAAAAGGCGATTGACGCGTTAAAAGCAGAGCCCGATCACTTTGCTGCCTATGAGTTTTATTATCGTTGTCGATTAATTCAAGATTATATTAGCGGTATGACAGACCAATTTGCCTATGACGAATACCGCGCACTCATGGTGATAGATTAAGCGATTGTGGATAAATTGCCGGTCTGAGCTTAAAATTAATTAACTACTTGGGTAACCAGATTAACCTTACTGGTAAGAGAACTATGCCAATAAAAAAATTATCTATTTTGCTGTTTCTTATAAGCATGAGCTTTGCAACTAAAGCACAATACAATGAAGCAATGTGTATATTGTTAAAACAGCAAATGCATGAGTTTCGTTTTAACACCAGCAACAAAAATTATCGTTCTGCTGCTAGAAGCTTTGAAAAAAATTGCCAGAACCCAACGCCAGTGCATAACGAAGCGGCGCTTGAAAACATTGCTGAGCAGACAATAGATTCTCCCCCCGTTTCGGTTAATAAAGTGAATCGCTCAAACGGCCACTCCGGTGCTATTTTAGGCACCCCTGAAGAAACTACAGCACCAGAAGCAAATGCTATTAACGAAAGCGAGCAAGCTGACACCACAGCTGAACAAGCAATCCTAACAAATAGAGTGAACGACGAGCCTGCTGCACCAGAAACTCCTCAGGTTGAGAGTATCCCTAGCAATGATTTAGCAACAACGACGGAACAACCTAAGCAAAGTGCTGCAGAGACTGTTGTTGAACCGGTAATTGAGGCTATTAAAGAACCTACTGAAATCTCGCCTGAGTTCGAGCCACAAACACCAGTACAAGAGCCTGTTGCAACAGAAACAGAAAATGCGCAAATAAATAACACTCCTATTCCCGAGCCAACACCAGCACCGGTTCAGAATAATGAGGTTAGCTCATCAAGTTCATTGTTAGTGCCAAGTTTAATCGTTTTACTCATTTTGCTTATCGCAGGATTAGTTATTGTTCGAATTCGTCAAAGTAAACAAAACGATTCAGATTCAGAGTTAGCACAAGATTTACTCCATGCTCAGGCTATTAAAGCTGCAGCTGAGGCTAAAACACAAAAAAATCAAAACGACTCAGACTTTTTAGCTCCTGAGCCAACACCAGAATTAAACAGCTCTTCAGCTTATGACAGTAATACTTCTGCACCGTATGATTCATATTCTGCCTCTGAAAAACAGCAGCCAGAAAAACAAGAAGACGATTTCGCGAGCTTTAATGCAACAACAGAAGAGCAAGCTCCAACTGATGATACGTGGGCTGATCTAAATTACGCGCAAAACAAACAGAGCACGGCTTTAATAGATGATGAGCCAGAGCAAGCGGAAGAAAACGAGCCCGAAGAGCCTCGCTTTAGCTCGTCGTCATTTGGTTTTGACGAATACAAAGCACCAACTATTGATGATGAGCCAGCACAAGAGCAACCTGAAGAAAGCGAGCCTGAAGAGCCACGCTTTAGCTCAT
>CERC01046142.1_pt1 | contig 41784 bp, 40 predicted proteins | sample 530921 | NCBI WGS metagenome assembly CERC01 (sample SAMEA2621099, study PRJEB7988) | marine metagenome | isolation source: saline water (ENVO:00002010), including
GGCGCTGCACTGGTGGCCATACTCTCTTATAGCTTTCTTTATATGACAGGCCTTACTTAGGCGGTATTAAATTATGAATCAGCCAAAGAAACCAAGCTTCATTACAAAACTACTGAATCGGATTATTCCTACACCGCCAGATTTTTTCACGCTACTTGCAGAGCAGTGTGCCTTAGTAACGGTCACTATTCGTAATCTCCATCTATATATGACAAAGCCTATCCCTGAATTAGCAGAAGTACTGGCTGCAGATGAACATCAAGCAGACGCAATAAAAATACGTAACCTACATCAACTCAACCGTGCATTCTCGACCCCTATCGATCGTGAAGATATTTATCGTGCTATCGCTTCTTTAGATTGGATCATTACCCACTGTAAAAGCACAATAAATGAGATGCTTGATCTGAATGTAGAACCTGATGAACATATGATCATGATTCTTGATGAGTTGTTAGCTGGTTGCGAGGCTTTGGAACGTGGTTTTAATGAGCTATCTACCTATCCAGCGGGCAGTGAAAAAGAGGCTCAAGCGGCACGCCATGCTCATAGAAGAATAGAAAGACGGTACCGCCACAGTCTTGCTGAGCTCTTCCAAGGTGAAGTAACAACTGAGATGTTATGCAAAAGAGAGATCTACCACCATTTGATGGACGGCTCCCGCCGGCTTCATGCCGCCGCTAATGTTCTTCACGATATTATGGTGAAATTAATTTAAGCGGTTTTCAAGCCATAGACAAAGTAAAATATTTAATTTGAGAGCTCTTTCAGAGTTCAATTAACACTTAACTTAACGCCAAAAACGATACTACTACCAGTTGATAATGATTCTGCATTGTCTAAAAGACGTGCAGTTTCAAGACAGATCATCTGCTTATAAGCATCATCATCGAAATGACTTAACCTTTTGGACTTATCAATCCAAGGGTTCCAAACAACCAGATCAGGGGCATTAGAAGCCGTAACCGTAATAGCCCGATTGAATTGCTTATCTTTAAGCTGAACAGGGGATACTACATTGCTATAAATTTGATCAAGTTCCTTATATATCGCAATGGGACGATTAGATTTCCTTACCCTCCAATCATCTAAGGTATCGAAATACTCATATCCCTCTAAGCCTAAAACCTCACAACTCTCCACAGTCCCAAGGTTAAGATATGTATGCAATGCAGAGGAAAAACAAAAGGTTTCAGAACCTGTATTTGTAACCGACAACTTGATATCTAACTCAACTCCAACACTTACCGTGAGTTTCAAAAGTGAGGGGTAAGGCCAAAGCTCGCTAGCATCGATTTCCAATGACAAAACAAGCTGGGTAGTTTCGCTATCGATAAGCTCTACTGAATCAAGCGCCCATTCCTGATCTCTCACAAAGCCATGAGCCGGTATGGATGTTTCAGAAGTTAGCTGAGGAATTTGATGTTTCACTACATCTGGATTTCGTTCTATATCCCCAAACCATGGCCAGCAGATGGGAATACCTCCCCTTAGGGACTTACCCGCTTTGTAATCGCATGACTCACTGAGCCATAGAACAGGCCTTTCACCTATTCGTTTATACTCAGCCACCTGAGCCCCTTGTAGAAATATTGTGGCTGATGCTGCTTCATTTTTTACCGAAATCGCAATTAACTGCTTATACAACTCAACCGTGACACCTTTTAGTGAGCCGTACTTTGCATATAATGCTTGGATTTTGTCACCCAAGTTCATCTATCTACCCATTTATTAGTATTATGTTGAGCATTCTACCCTTCTGTAGCCCTCAGATTAAGTACCTCAGGCATTGCTTACAGTAATATTTATAGTTAATATATTAACTATAAATAGGAGAAGTAAATGAGCATTAAACTGTCAGTTGTAGATCAATCCCCTGTACATGGTTCTCACCCAGCAATAGAAGCCCCCGGCTTGAGTATCGAACTTGCTAAAGCATGCGATGAATTGGGGTATTACCGTTACTGGGTTGCTGAGCATCACGACAGTATGCACTTTGCTAACCCCTGCCCTGAAATTTTAGTCGCCACCATTGCCAGTGTTACTGAAAATATTCGCGTTGGCAGCGGTGGCGTTATGCTTTCACACTATAGCCCTTTGAAAGTTGCTGAGAGTTTCAAAATGATGGCGACTCTTCACCCTGACCGTATTGATTTAGGTATAGGCCGAGCACCAGGCGGTTCGGGCTTAACGTCTCAGGCCTTAGCTGCACCTCATCAAGCCAGACATGGAGATCAGTACCCACAGCAGGCTTTTGACCTAAAGGGCTTTGTCGATGGTTCAATGCCAAACAGCAATCCCTTTCACACGATCAACGTGCTTCCTGACAGCAGCCCCAAACCAGAACTTTGGATGCTAGGCTCTAGTGGTGGTAGCGCTGGGCTAGCAGGCCATCTAGGTTACAATATTGCGCTTGCCCGTTTTATTGATCCCGATAACTGTAATCCTGCCATCTTCACAGAATATACTGAAGAATATAAACGAGCGGGCCATGAAGGATCACCGACCAAAATGCTCGCGATTGCATGCATCTGTGCGGGAACTGAAGAGGAAGCGAAGTTACGTGCGGGAACGGCGGTTTATCGTAAACTGGCAGCTCAGCTAGGATTACGTGAAGCCTTTTTAACACCGTCTGAAGTACAGGATCGTTACGCTCAATTTTCAGAATCGGACAAAGCACTTTATAACCAGATTCTAAATGGCTATACAGTGGGTACGCCCGACCAATGCTGGACAGAAATTGAACAGCTTTCAGAAGATTATCAATGCAATGAAATTGGTACTGTTGCCGTGACTCACAGTTTTGATGACCGTTTAGATAGCTATCAACTACTTGCTAAAGGGCTTTAAGCTTGTAGTAACAGCCTCTTTAGGCTTTTAAAACAAACTTATTCGCTCTATGCTGGGCCACTCTATGTTCTTAATAGCGTTCTTAGAAGTGGCCTCATGCAACTAAACCCTTTTATGTCCCCTATTGCTAAATTTATAAGAAGCAATACCGGGCCCATGTCTGAATACACTTTACTGAAACACCTCAACTTTTCAGATGACGATTTAAAACTCCCGAGCGAAAGTTCGGGGGATTTAGCCCTGTTCCGTAAACACTTCCTCGTCATGAACGCCCTTTATCAGCTTCAACCTATCTTTCATGATGAAGGCTACTACCTGGTTATCTCAGCATTAAAAATTGAGATCATTCCCCATACGGTTTCGGGGGCAACAGATAACATCCAGCAAGATCTTATTCAGCAAACCGCTGATGATAAGATAAAAGCCTATTACCTAGATTGGAACGAATTCACACAGAGTGACCCAAAAAGCGTCGAGCAACTGCTTAATAGCTTCTGGCAACGCTACTATGCAGCCGATGAAGAACAATCGGCATTCTCAATATTAGGATTAAAAACAGACGCTGAATGGCCATTAATTCGCAGCACTTATCAAAAGCTTGCTGCAATACATCACCCAGATAAGGGCGGTGATTCAGAGACCTTCATTTCGATTCGTGAAGCTTATGAACAGTTAGCCTGCTTAAAGCGTATCGATTAATTGAGGATCAATGCTTATGATACACGCCCTCTTATAGTAATAACTGCGCAGACATATTTACACGTTGAGGAATATACAATTTACTTCTTTTTAAAAGCCCGTTTCTTCGCCCTTCTCTTCTGCGCACTACGCGTATTTTTGTTACTTGTTTCTACAGTGCGTGTCAGATCAGGCTCAAAGCCGACTAACCATTGCTGTGCTAGCCGTGTATCTAACAGCACCTCAATCTCTTCAAGAAGATAGTTTTCCTCCTCTATCAGCAGGGTAATGGCTTTACCTTGTCGACCTGCCCGACCTGTTCGGCCAATGCGATGAACATAGTCCTCTGCTTTGTAGGGAACTTCAAAATTAATCACTGCTTCCAGACCTTGAATATCAATGCCTCGCGCGGCCACATCGGTAGCAACTAACACTTGTAGCACTCCGACTTTAAAATCAGCTAAAGCTTGCTCTCGGCTCGCCTGAGATCGGTCCGCATGTATCGCCTCTGCACGAAGCTCACTCTCCTGCAGAAAGGCAGTAATCTTATCTGCGCCTTGCTTTGTACGGCTAAAAATTAACGTTTGTTGCCAGCCCTCTTTAGTAATCAGATGGGTAACTAAAGCAAGCTTGCGCTCAGGGTCACAGTTATAAACCACCTGCTCAACATCTGACGATGCAGTACTACGCTGATCCACTTCAATAAGTTCTGGTTTTACTAAAAGGTTCTTACTGAAACGAAAGATATTGTCATTCAGCGTCGCTGAAAAAAGTAACGTTTGCCTCGGTTTTTTATCGCGTTTTGGGAGCTTGCTTAGGACAGAACGAATCTCATCCTTAAACCCCATATCCAGCATCCGATCCGCTTCATCAAATACCAAAGTTTCTATCTGTGAGAGATTAACGGCTCGCTTTTTATTAAGGTCGAGCAATCGACCCGGTGTTGCCACCAACAGGTCAATTCCCTTATTAATCTGCTCAATTTGTGGTTTTATTCCTACGCCACCGTAAACCACTGCGGACCTAAAATTACTGCCTTTTGCATAACGTTTAAAGCTATCATTAACTTGTTGTGCTAACTCACGTGTTGGCGCTAACACCAAGATTTTTAATGATTTATCTTTTTTGTTTTCATCTTCAGTACCATCGACTGATCCTTCACTCACACTCAATAGCTTTTGCAGCAAAGGCAATGCAAACGCAGCCGTTTTACCGGTGCCTGTTCTTGCACCCGCTAAGATATCCTTGCCAGCTAAAATAGCAGGTATAGCCGCTATCTGAATCGGCGTAGCATCATCGTAACCTGATGCCTCTATCGCATGTTGAATCGTCTCAGCAAATTCAAACTCAGAAAATTTCATCGCTAGCTTCCTAGAATTTTAAGCGGTAAAGCTAAGGCTTCACTGCCACTGTTCCCAAGTACCCAAATGATAGTGCACAACCCTCCAACGGTTAGGAAGTACCATAGAGCAGAGACTATCTGGCCGTAACGATCTAAAGGTAAAAGATCACTGAAGTGACGACGCTTCCATTCAAAAATAATCTCAATACTTCCTACTGCTAGCAGAAAACCCAACAGAGTAAGATTAAAGTAATAGCTCACCGCCACACCCGCAACAGCACCTAGGACACAGCAAATTAATCCAAATACAGAATTAACTGAAAAAGCGATGCTTTTAAGTACATGACCACCATCTAATGGCAAAACGGGCAAAAGGTTAAAAAGATTGAGCAAGGCATTAAAAGCAGCCAAACCTGCGAATAGCTCGACATCGGTAATCCAATAAACTACTAAGCAAACGCAAGACAAGATCAAACCAAAGAACGGCCCCATGATCGATATATAAACATCTTGCCAACGTGTATTTATGCGATCATCAGAGAGAGCCAATCCGCCCACAAAAGGGATAAGGTATATCCCTTTTGTTTTCAAACCAAAACGCTTCATAGCGCGAATATGGCCATATTCATGAAAAACTAGGCAAAGTATCAGGGCTATCGCAAACTCAATGGAGAAGAGCCATGTGTAAGCGGCTAAGCTCCCAGCTGCAAACAATAATTTTATGACTTTGGCACTTTTAAACAGCTTTAATCCGAGAGAACCCAGACCAATAATACTAATCTTATTCGGCTGTTTTGGCCTATCTTCTACCACTTGTTGCTCAATATCTTTTTCGCCTAGCTTTCCTTGACTTAACTCTTGCTGAGTTTGGCCATCATCAACATGCAGCGAATATGCAAGCTCAAACGGCTGCCAATTAAGCTTTAGATGTAACTCACAGTTAAGCTCTTGATCACCTGCCTGTAATTTAAAATGGTGAACAGGTGTTTCGCTAGGGTCAGCCTTAGCATCGTGCTGAGACACCAGTTGATTATCCCAGTACAATGCCTGCCAACCAGCCATTGAGCCTTCTAATCGAAGCTCGCGGCCTAAACAATCGATTCGTAGTAACTGCAAGAAAAAGTGCCTGCTATATCCAGATAATTAAGCGCGCATTATGTAGCAAGTTATGGATGCAAGAAAGTATAAACAGATGAAAACAAACAAAGAGAAGATGTTGGCCGGTGAAGTATTTAATGCGCTTGACTCAGAATTAGTAAACGAGCGGAAGCGCGCTAAAGCTTTATGCTTTGAATTCAATCAGCTGCACCCAGACCAAAAAGGCAAACGGCAACAGAAGTTAAGTTCTCTTTTAGGTAAAGCGCCTAAGCCCACAATCGAGGCGATGTTTCAGTGTGACTATGGATACAACATTCATCTAGGTCGTAACTTTTATGCCAATCATAACTGCGTTATTTTGGATGCAGCGCCGGTCAAAATAGGCGACGATGTCATGTTAGGACCCGGCGTAACCTTAAGCACCACCAGCCACCCACTTTCACCTCAGTTGCGCGGAAAAGGTGAAACCTATGCAAAACCAATCACAATCGGCGATAATGTGTGGATTGGCATGGGTGCCCAGATTCTTCCCGGCGTCACCATCGGCTGCAATGCAGTTATTGCTGCGGGCGCCATTGTTACCAAAGATGTCGATAAAAACTGTCTAGTCGCAGGCGTACCTGCCAGCGTCATAAAACAGATTGATTAGACGAAGATATCTACGGATAAGTATCAAACACCCCATCACTGATTTCTTCATCAACACAAGACTGTTCTAGGAACCACTATATTTTAAAAAAGGTACACACATGAAAAATAAACAGCAGCAGACCTCTGCTAAGTTAGTTAAACAAGGAAATGATGCTCGCCTTCAATCCGTTGATACCGGACGAGGTACAATCCGCGATAACCATTTAGCGGCATTAGTGACATCCAAGCTATTTAAATCCCAAGTAGTCAAAGCTAAAAAGGGCAAAGGAACTTACAAGCGTAAAGATAAACATAAAGGACGGGAGTCCTATTTAATTGCGGCTTAAAACGACTCACCTGCTGAGCCGCAATTGAAATAGGGTTTCTTCTTTCTATGCTACTAGCCTATCTATGATTAAAAGCCTTGTAAGCTTCCAACCTACCTTTTTCCTTACCTTTTCTTCTTCAATAATCTACTTACTAAAACTTCTTTCATTAAACCTTCGTATAAAACCTGCATTTATCTATTCTTGATCTATACTAAAGTCCCAGCGAGAAAAATAGACGTCCTTTAGTGCCGGTAAGTAAGATTTGCATAGCGATAGCGCCATGTTCAAGGTTGCTTGTGGTTCGACTCCACCTACCGGCACCACTTTTCTGCCCCTTATCCTTCTGCCCTCTCCCTTTATGATTACTAATCCCTATTATTTTTATGTCTATCAGCATGAGGCGATCAAATCTGCGTTATCAGTCTGTTTCAGTTTTCGTCCACCACGTTTATCGATAATGAGTGGTACACACATCTCATCACTGTCATGAATCACGACACATTCTAAGCACTGGAAACACTCGTTATAATCAATCGTCCCCTTTTTTTCTATCGCTTCATACTCACACCGATGCTTGCACAGTTGGCAAGGTGATCCGCATTCATCACGACGTGGCAACCAGTTAAAGATTCGAACACGTCCCAGGACTGCCATTGCAGCACCCAATGGACACAAATAGCGACAGTACCCTTTATATACAACGCTACTTAACAGCACCATCACTACTGCCCAAAGAACAAATGGCCATGAACGCTCATAATAAAACGTGATACTGGTTTTGAAGGGCTCTATCTCAACTAAACGATCGGTCCAAATCGGAGAAAAGAATGCGGCAGCAATAATCATGGCTAAAATGAGATACTTTAGCTTTTTTAACCACGCATCCCATTTATCGCAAGGATTTAGCTGCTTAATTTTTAAAAAAGAGAGCATTTTGCTAACCAACTCTTGAAGCGCTCCGAACGGGCACAGCCAACCACAAAAAGTCCCTCTTCCCCATATAAAGAAACTAAACCCGACAAATAACCAAAGAAGTGTTGTCATAGGGTCATACAAAAAGAAATTTAGATTTCCCCCTGCAAACAATGACTGAATCGCCCCTGTGATGTTAACAATAGATAACTGGCCTTGTGCGTAAAACCCGATAAAGAACAGTGTAAATAATAGATAGCCGGTTCTAAAAGCGGAGAAAGCTACGGGGTATCGAGTAACCCAGTTCGGCTTCATTAAAATAGTAAATAACGTGAGAACGCCGACTGTTAAAGTACTGACTTCCCATAACCTATCTGTCCAAATGGATTTCCACGTTTTGTTATTTGGGTCCGGTTCAAAGTAATAGGAAGATGGCACTTGGTAGGAAAACTCTAAACTTCGGGGATCTGAAGCCATGTACGTTTTAGTCTCATCACGTACAACAGATAGGTCAAAATCTAAAGGCAGGGCAATATCTAAACCCGCTGTGCCTATCACGCGATAGACCATCCATTCAGCCGTAGACAACTCTTCAGGTAAATTGATCTTATACTCAGGATTTAACATATCTAAACGATCGTTAAGATCTAAGTCTCGCATTTCAATGGGCAGACCTTCTTGTCGAAGCAACAACCGGTCTGAAATACCTCCACGCAAGAAGTCGACATCCCTGAAAGAATAACGGCCCTGGCTTACCGATAAAATCGCATGATCTCCAGCTTCTAAATTTTCTTGTAAAAATGCCCATGACTCATCAGTTAAAAGATTGCGCCCTAATGTGGGAATCGCCAGATCCATAACATACAGCTCAATGAAACTTTGTTTAGGGTGCTGCATTGCCACACTGTCTTTACCCTCATTACGGCTACCTATAAATAATGACTCTACCTCCTGATTGCTAAACACAGCCTTATGTATCAGCCCTGCCTCAAACAGCTCCTGCCAGCTCATCTTCATAAAAACATCTTGATCAATCTTAGCAATCAAGTCTGGATCTTTACCCCCACCAAAACCGAGTTTGGCTCTAGCCACCTTGAGCGCTGAAGAGAAAAGCGTTTGGTTAAGAACTCTTATAGAGGCGGTCGCTCCGGTCAAACCATCTAAGTAGATATTTTTAGAATCATTGTTTTTCTTCTGCCCATGCTTATCACTAAACTTAATATTTTGCAGTAAGTGATAGACCACTATATTGAGCGACAAAATCATGCATCGGTTTTTCACCATACCCCTCAATAAACATGGGCTCACGATGATATAAAACACGCGCATCCAGAAACTCGCCTTTAAGTCCTAACACAACTAATACGTTATAAGGCACCCCCATAAACCCAGGGATTGACGAAAACTCAATAGACTCATAGATATAACCAACCAGATTTTGGCCTGTGACTTCCTGTTTATAGAGAGGCCATACTGCGACATCTTCATCCTTGTCACCCACCACAAAAGGATCTGTATAGATCGCTTCTAACTTGACCTTATCCATAACGCTAACAACTTTAGGCTGCCAGCCACTCAGATCTCCACCCGCCCAAGCAGGCATTGATAAGAATAGAATTAAGATAGGGACAACAACAAAAGAGAGGCCAGTTTTAAGCACAATAAAACCCTTTCTAAATACACCGAATAACCAGAAGGAAAACCTTCTGAATGATTGAAGTATTTAAAAGGATAAGTGGGATCAGGTTGTCAGAATTTTAAAAGAAAGATGCAAAAGTATTGATAATCAATCAGTTACCATAAAACAGGCAGATACAATCAGCAACGGTCATAAACAGTTACCAGAGCTTTAAAAATTAGTAAGGTTACACAGAAGGGAAGCGGTAGCCATGTCCATGGACTGTTTCAATCAACCTTTTACGCTTACGTTCTGGATCTATCTTTTTACGTAGCGTCATAATATGTTGTTCTAATGCGCGGCTACTTGGAACAAAATCTCGCCCCCAGCCTGCATCGTAAAGAATATCTTTAGATAACACTTCATCCGGACGTTCAACAAAACAACTTAAGAGTTTTAAATCACGTACCGTTATATTCGCAGTCAGCTCATCCCGCATAATAAGCATACGTTTAGGATCAATTTCCATATCCGCCATACGCAAAGTACTCCGTGGTTCAGATTTGGCTGCCGGCGCATTCTTGCGATAAAGCACTTTCCAACCGACTCTCCAACCGACTCTCCAACCGACAAATGCTAAAACAATGATTAACGTGATTAGCAAATACTCTATTACAGATAGCGTTACACGATCTGAAGGGAAAAGGCCTGAAAGAAGCTCCTCTTTAGTGGTCTCTATCGCTACAGCCAGTTCATCCGTTTTGATCACAGCACAAATCGACAACGCAAACGTACTGCGCTGACAATAAAGCAGAGAAGCGGAATTAACATCATAACGCTCCCAAGCTGTTTTATCGGTTGATGCCAGTAACGCTTCTAATCTAGATTCACTGCGCAAGAAGATATAATCATCAATATAGGTGTCTGACGCTTTCTCTGGAAACATCAAGTGACCATTAGGTTCCCATACTGCCAGCGCATCAAAAAGCGGGGTTGAGGCAATTTTAATCCGTAGGTCGGTTTCCCTTCTCTCTACAATCGTCTGCTGTAGCACTGATAATTGCTCATCAACATAACGTTCAGCTAACTGCTTTTGCTCATCTCCAGCAAACAGCGAATTGCTAACAAAGCATAAATAGAAAATAGACAACCAACTAAGGGATAAACTACGACAGGTCATATACAGGACTTATAAGATATTAAAGACAACCCTTTTCTAGGGTAACCAAAACTACGACACACTAGCCTAGGCACTTTCAATTAACAACTCATGATCAAGACTTCAACATCATGCGCAATAGAATTCACCCTCAAACACCTCGGCACAATCATCATAAGAAGCTAGCAATTAATAAAAAAAAATAAAATTTACAATTCTCATCTACCCTATTCTGAAGACATGAACCTAATAGATATATTGCGCAGCAAAACGCTTCAAAATAGTGCATAATTGCACCAATAAAATGCAGGACTAATCACAACTTTACAAAAAGCACCTTTAATCAGTATTTTTTCCATATTTTTCAAGCTTTAACCTTCTGGTCTAAAAATTGCTAAATAAATATTAAAAATCGGATAACCGTGTGCTTCCGCATGCTTTGAAACATTTAGTGTGCGGGTATATACAAGTATTGAATAACTTTTTTGGGGTAAAATAATGAGTGGCAACGCATCAAGATTATCATCTATCAGTGCGATCAACAGTGGCAAATCTATCGATGTAGAGATGCCAAAACCGCTAAGTAGCATTTGGGCTAGTGATGTATTTAATCTAGCCTCAATGGAAGAAGCTTTATCTAAAAACGCATTCAAAGAGATGAAGAAAACCGTACAAACGGGTGCGCCTTTAGATCAAGCAACAGCTGATATTGTTGCAGCAGCGATGAAAGATTGGGCTATGTCAAAAGGAGCTAAATTCTTTTCTCATATTTTTTACCCGATGACTAACGCAACAGCCGAGAAGCATGATGGTTTTATTATTACCAATGCTGATGGCAATGCTATTACTGATTTTACAGGTAGCCTACTGATTAAAGGTGAACCAGACGGATCATCTTTCCCGAATGGTAGCTTACGTATGACCAATGCTGCACGTGGTTATACTGCATGGGATCCAACTAGCCCTGCCTACATTATGAATACGGCTAACGGTGCGACATTGATGATACCAAGTGTATTTATGTCGTGGACTGGTGAAGCACTAGATAAGAAAATCCCTCTTCTACGCTCCAATGCTGCTATGAACGATGCAGCAAACAAAGTTCTTACTTTGATGGGCGAAACAGACATTGCCACTCTTAATTCGAGCTGCGGTGCTGAACAAGAGTATTTCTTGGTCGACGAAAATTTTGCTAACAGCCGACCTGACTTATTGCTTGCTGGCCGTACCTTATTTGGTGCAGCTCCGGCAAAAGGCCAACAGTTTGATGATCATTACTTCGGTGCTATCCCAGAGCGCGTTCAAGTATTCATGCAGGACTTCGAAGATCAACTATTCAAGCTAGGCATCCCTGCTAAAACCCACCACAACGAAGTAGCACCGGGTCAATTTGAAATAGCACCTTACTTTGAAGCAGCAAACGTAGCTGCCGACCACCAGCAGCTGCTAATGACTGTTATGAAGAACACAGCTAAGAAGCATGGCTTCCTTGCTCTACTTCATGAGAAGCCATTTGCTGGTATTAACGGTTCAGGTAAGCATGTTAACTGGTCTGTAGGTAACTCGACTCAAGGTAACCTGCTAGACCCAGGTCATACACCTGAAGAAAACTTAAACTTCCTACTATTCTGTGGTGCGGTAATCCGTGGTGTTCATTTGTTTGGCCCACTACTTCGCGCAGTCATCGCCTCGGCATCAAATGACCACCGTCTAGGTGCAAACGAAGCACCTCCTGCAATTTTGTCTGTATACCTAGGCGATCAGCTTGAGAAAGTATTCAAGCAGATTCAGTCTGGCGACCTTCAGCCTTCTGTATGCGGCGGTTTAATGGACCTAGGTCTAGATCAAATTCTTGGCTTCACCCGTGACCCAGGCGATCGTAACCGTACTTCACCGTTCGCTTTCACTGGTAACCGTTTTGAATTCCGTGCGGTTGGTTCTTCTCAGTCTGTATCTGGCCCACTTGTTGCCATGAATACAATGCTGGCAGATTCATTAAACTGGATTGCAGAAAAACTAGAGTCTTCACTGAGTTCTGGTCTGGAACAGCCTGAAGCAGTACTTGCTGTACTGAAAGAACTAATGGACGAACATGGTAATGTTGTTTTCGGTGGCGACGGCTACTCTGAAGAATGGCATACACAGGCTGTCGAAGAACGCGGTTTAAAGAATATTCCAACAACAGCTGACGCTCTTCCTGCTTTACAAGAAGAATCAGTTATCAAGCTTTTTGAAAGCACTGGTGTTCTAACTCCTGTTGAACTAGAAAGCCGCTATGAAGTTTATTCAGAGCAGTACATCTTGTCGATTGAAGTAGAAGCAAAACTTGTGATTGATATGGCAACGACGTCTATTTATCCAGCTGCTGCAAACTATCTATCAGAACTAACATCCACTATTGCAACTGCATCTAGTGTTGGTGTAAGCCTTGATAATGGTCTTGCGCAAAAAGTAGCGACTACTGCGGACGCTATGATGGCTGATGTAGAAAAACTGTCTGCTGCCGTTGCTGAAACTGGTTTCGCTTCAGCAGAAGATCATATGAAGTTCTGCGCTAATGAAATCCGTCCCCTAATGGACAGTATCAGAGAGAACGGAGATCTACTGGAAACACTTGTTGCCGATAGTGCTTGGCCGTTCCCTAAATATTCAGAAATGTTATTTATTAAATAATTCTGTTTTATGAACAACAAGGCCGCATTTATGCGGCCTTTTTTTTAAACATTCAATCTAAAGCTCAACCTTAAACTAAAAACTAAACCTAGAACTCAACCCTAAATACATATCAGCACGGCTTACAGTAGGCTCTAATATTGTCTCGACTATCGACTACCCCATATCTTTGCAACGGCCCGATCAGTCCCTAAAAAGCCAACAATGACACAAACAAAGCCCACTACAAAAAAGACCAGAATAGGAATAAGCCCACCCCACTGTCCAGAAGCAAAGGCACTAATACCTGAGAGTGTTGAAAGCACAAAAAACAAGCTTCCCATATACATAAGAATTTTTCGGTGGGATGGTCTATAGCTATATTCCTCATCGCCCGATTCTAAAATATTTAAAATCGGAGCAAAGAGGCCTCTTAACTGATTCTTCATAAGGTTACTTTGATAAACAGTGTTATTTATAAGGTATTACCTTACCACTTTTAAGATAGAACTTCGTGTATATCATTGATAAATGATGTATCGCTATTTTACTAAATAAGACACCATTATCCGGTTCATTCCGCACTAAATAATATGTCTCCATAATAAGATTCAGCATGGCTCTCACTATTATCTGTGTCAGTCATAATAGCGATGATATCAATAAACCGGTATGCCTTAAGGTTTGCTTTTTCGCTACCTTTATCACCAAAATATTTAATCAGATCTTGATACACGTTACGCTTTTCACTGTACCAGTGCCCTATTCGCGCGTCCTTACCACGCACAGATATCATTTTGACATTAGATCCAGCAAAAGCATTATCCCAGACTTGTTCTTGAGACTGATTACTTGACCATACATAGCTCAGCGACTTAGTTCGCCAAACGAATAATCCACCATCAATCACCACATAGACTCTAGCGACATAATCATCACCGCTTTTACTCTGCTCATCTAATAAGGGTAGTTTTCTTGCGGCTAGCCAGCTCCAGTTAAGATAAGGTGTTCTGCTTAAATCTATCTTTTGTTTCAGGACTAGGCCCGAAGCTGAATTATCACTAATAGCCCTTAGCGCTGCCCTCCCATCATACTGAACAATGTCATAGACGGTCTTATCAGACAGCACCTCATGCTCCCAATTCCGGATTCCATTGTCATAGAACGAGGTTAAATTAATCGAAGCACTGACGAGTAACACTAAGCACTGAAACATATCATACCCATACAGATTCTTGCGTTTGAAGAAGGCCCTATTAACCTGGCAATTCTTACACTTAAAACTAGATCCAAACTAAACAAAGAGCTAAACGAAGAGCTAAGAAAAGGGATAAGCACATCGGGGGATTCAGAGACTCTCACCACAAACACTAGTCGCTATAAACAACAGCACCTTACAAACAACAGTCTTTTATAAATAGTAATCCCCTATAAACAACAGCCCCCTTTTACAACCTTACCAATAGGACGCATCAGAAAGGGCTTCAACGCATTTCGCACGCCCCTGCATTGCCTGAATAGGCGCACCATCAAGTGATTGAGCTAACCATCCCTCAGGCTAACTCAACTCAAAAGGAGGCTTAACAACACTTTCTGTTATTTGATCGAAACCAACCTTGGCATAAAAGCCCGGATCCCCATAAGTAAAAACCAAGCCTACATCCAAAGATTTCAAATGCTTCAATCCATAGTTAATCAACCCCTGACCCACATGTTTCCCTTGCTGCTCAGTTGACACAGCAACCGGGGATAGTAGAAAAGCAGACTCATTACTCGGCAGAATAAAACGACTAAAGAAGATGCAACCCACAACAGAGTTATCACTGTATGCCACAAAACCAAACAAATCGTTTGAGGGTGTTAAAGAGATTAGTTCAGAGACTAAATCAGCCACTATCCCCCCCTCGGTTTCACCCTCTGATTGTGTGAATACCTTATTAAATAGCGTGAGCACGTCCTGAGCTGAACAAGATTCGAATATTGAATACTCAATGCCAGTCATAGGATCTTCCTCTAATTAGGGTGAAGGCTCTTTAAGATGACTGCTATGACGATTAAAAGCCTATAGAGAATAGATAAAATAGCTTAAAATCTTCATTAATGGTTCACAAGAATACGGGATTGGCCCTTTCAAATGAGAGCAAAACAAAGCCCAACTTAACTCACTATTTGCGCTCTACTTTGACTATATTAGCGCCATGAAAATGAACCTCTTTTCCTGAAATAATTGCACTTCCATACAAAAGATTATTATCAAAATTGATCAGTAAGGTTACATAATCCCCGTACTCTTTCTCAAACCAAGAAGCCATAAATTGATTGGGCTGTACTTCAAATGCGTTATACGGAAAAGGCCCCCACCACGTCTCAGGTTTAGACCCCGTCAAATAGCGATAACTGATACCTTCAGGCTCAAATTTTACATTGTAAGACCGCCCACTGGTATATTCATAACTGATGCTGACACCGTCTAACTTTCTTGTTTCCTTTGCTAACCCATCTGCAGATGCGAGCAATGGAAATAGGAAAGCCAGAATCATAAAACTTTTTAATATTTTCATAGGGATATACTCTATTCATTTTCTTAAAATATTTCTGGGTTCACATAGAAAACGGCAACTATTTAAGCTGCCTTTGATATTCACTATGCTGACCTATTTACTTTGATTTCAATTCCTGAATAAACGAATTAATAGCACGGTAGATAGCTGTCTCAATCATAGGCAGATCCATCTCATCCCTACTAGGCACAAACACCTCTTTAATTTCATAAACCTTACCATTGATTCTAGCGCTAAAATCGACCACACCCACCAGCTGATACTGTGGATTAAGGGAAAGGTCATACCCTCCTACTTTGCCCTCTTCTTTCCAGCATGCATAACTGCTTACAAAAGAATTAAACATTTCTTGAATTACTATGGCACTTGCTGCATAACTAAAAGTAATACCTTTTGAGCGGGCTCTCAGGAATGATTGATTATTAACAATGACAGAGAACTCTAAAAGTTCTATTTCCTCACCGCTTAAATTTAAGCTGACAGCCTCTTGCTCTAATCGACTCTTAAGATAAGTTATACGATCAGGAACAGTAATTTGGTCTTCAAAACGGAGTAAGCCATGATCACAGCTCATAGAATTAGTAGAACCCACACTTCTCAATTTGCTTTCTTCTGGTCTAAGGTCCTTTAAACTAAAAGAAGTCTCTTTGTTAAGTTCTACATACCCCTGGATAGGCTCTTTGGGTTTGACGGGAACAGTCGCTGTACAGCCCTGAATTAAAACGATTAAAGCAATTGAAAGAAAAACTCTCATTCATAGTGTCCTTACTAAATGGTTAATTAGCATTATGATTACGAACCTCATAGGTTTTTTAACTCCCAAAGCAACGAGCTGCCACTTTACGACATCCGTATCCTTTATTGAAAAAATTGATAATGCTCGATTCATGATCAAGAACCCAGTAGTGAGTGTTCTGATTAAAACCGATATGTTCGTAATAGCTCCTATTGATAACCGCCTTATTGGTCGACTGACCCAACAAACCTTATACCTTCAGCAATTGTCTTAATCGCAAATTTAGAAACGCAGCACTCACCTATAGATGAAAAATGTTCTTTGATCATTTCGAGAATTTCGTCTTTATCGAAACTAAGGCCTGTAGCCTCTGGCTTAATACAATTCGCTACGCTTTGATTTAGGGTATAAATCGCCCCAGCAGAATCCACAAGGCGATCACCCTCTTCATATGAGAAGAAATGAAGGTCGGCATCACTCTCCCATTCTGATGCACTATCAACGAATGTTAGTTCACTCTCGCCTTCGTACTTAATGATCGCTGGCCACAGAATCACAATGCTTCCTTATAAAATAAACGGCAAAAGTATCAAACCCTGATTTATTGAAACCTGCAGCTTTCGCTTGTTAATTGGTAATTCTTGATTCGCGCTCAAGAACCCAACAGCGAGGGTTATGATTAAAACCGATATGTTCGTAATACTCATTGGCCGCGGGAGCCGCTAGAAGTATTAATTTACACTTGGGACCAAGCTGCTGTTGGGTGAGAATTTGCAGTTGTTTACCAATACCCAACTGCTGATGCGCTTCGCTTACCGCTAAATCTGATAAATAACAGGCGTAATGAAAATCTGTGACACTTCTGGCAATCCCGATAAGCTCGTCACCCTGCCAAGCGCTAACAATAAGATTACTATTAGCGATCACACCCTGCATGCATTCTCTATCTTCAATCGGCCGGCGTTCTGTCAACGTTGAAGCCTCCAATAGCCCTATAAACTGATCAGCGGTTACGGGTTCATTGACCTTGTATTCAATACTCATAAATTCCTTGGCCGGCTAGGTAGAATGTCTGATTTGATCGAATGATCTTTTTCATGAATCATATTTATTCATAAAAAAATTAAGAACTATTTAATACGAATAGAAACCGAAGCAGAAAACAAACGTTCCCCCACCTTTAATCAACGTCTAACTAGATTCTTCACGTAACTTGTCACGGACACCCATGAGCATCTGGCCAAAAGCATTGTCACCACGCATATCACGACCACTACCCCAGAAATAATCATACTGGCTAACTTCCGCGATCTCGATATCACCTGTCTCTAATAATGTTTGTGCAACATCAGGATGCGTACGGCACTTAATGTAGGTAGCGCGTGTCATGTAGGTCACCTTCACCTTATCCCAGTCTTTTCGCCGTTGATGTTTCTTACTTTTACCCAGCTTGGCAGCCTCTGCTGGTGTACTTGCATCGCGAATCAAATCAGCATATTCAACATCACCAAATTTCTTTGCTTGATAATAGTGTTCTACGGAGGGCCACTCATAACCATCAAGTTCAAAAGCATGTTTAGAGTATGATGCCAATGAATTATCAGGATCGGTCATCGTCAAGGTGAAGAGTTTTTTCTCTTTTTTAGTACCAAAAAACATAATACTTATCCTAATTCATAGAGGCCGATAAGAAATACTATAAAAGCGATTGGCTGCAAGGAAGTATTATTTTGGATAAAGCATTAAAGAATGGCAGTACATAAGAATGACTGCCCCTTCTGACTTGTCTAATCTCAAAATGTCTCTTTTAGGTATTCACTAAAGCGCTGCCAAGATTTTTTATCCGCTTTCTCGTGATACTTTGATGATCCCAAAACAGTGAAAGCGTGTGGAGCACCACTGTAGGTTGCCATTTCATGTTCTACCCCAGCGGTCTCCAGTTGCTCTGCAAGTGATGCAAAATCACTCATTGGTACGACCTTATCTGCTGTACCGTGAAAAACAAAAACTTCACCCTTAGTGTCTTTGTAGCTTTGGTCATCAGGTGTTGCAAGACCTCCATGGAAACTAACGAAGGATTTCATTGGAATACCCGCTCTCGCCATTTCCAATGTTACAGAACCACCAAAGCAATAACCTACAACGGCAGCATTATCTCTGTTACCACCCAACGAAGATGCATGAGAAATACTTGCTGACATTAGGTCGCGCATTTTTTCTCTATCTTGATAAAGCGCTGAAGTCTGCGCTCGTTTATCTTCAACACTCTCAGGGCGCACTCCTTTCCCATAAAGATCAACAGCAAAAACACTGTAGCCTTGTTCTTGAAGCATAGCCGCCCTAGTTTTTTCATATTGAGTAAGGCCATCCCAGTCATGCACCATAATAACTAATGGGGTATTTTCACCTGCAGAAAGATAAAAACCTTCATATTCAACACCCGCTACAGAGTAATCAGTAGACTGGCTGTATGCGTTTAGCGAAACTATCGCAGTAAAAACCGTAAGCCACTTCAACATGGAGATATGCCTCTTTTAATTTATTTTGAATAATTATTGTAGACTAATTTTTTCGCATAGAGCCCGCCAAGGGACGACTTCACATCGACTACCTTAAAGTGACTATCCCTTCTTACAACCATCTTAACTTACCGTTGTACTTATTTTTTGACTCAGGCTAAAACAAAACCAAAAATAATTAAAAATAAAGCTACGAGGTGGGATAATTTTTTTGGCAACCATAGTCAATTGAAATAACCATCAATATCACACCACCACTATGAGATAAAAAATAATTTATCTGCTTAATTTCCACTGATGAAAAATAAAATGCTTCAGAGTAAATTAATATCAGTAAAAATATAGGCCACTTCAATTATGATAAACCACCTCAAGAACAATAGTTTTTTTCACAAACAAAATCATTCACAACAGATTACTAACCGTGAATATAACTCATTAGCATTAAATAGTTATCATTTAGTTTATCCAAAGAAAAATCACTATTTTTAAGACCCAGCTTATAATGCTTATAACCTTCATTTGTATTGTATGTAATTGAAATAATACTTTGATTTTTGAATCTTTTAAATATGTGATCTTTTTCTTGATCGCTTAGTGCTATTGCTACAGTATGATATAAAAAGTCATCATTTGAACGATCTAAAATACAATCAGAACAACTCTTATCATAGATTTTTAATTTTTTCCCAGTATTATCTTCCAAGTGAATATGAGAAAACTCATTAATCACTATATTTTTTCTATTGAAATAATCAAAAATCATATACCACTGTTCATCCATGAATATAAATCCAATTTGCGCACCTACTTTTGCATTTAAATAGAAAAAGTTATACTTATTATTGCTATGCATCGCATAAGTACCGGCAGTATTCCATTATTTATCAGTTAATTTATAAGTTTTTTCACGTGCCTCCTTATCACCTTTTTTTGTTTCTTTATATAGCTCCTCAAACATTAACTGTTGACTTTCTTGCGGAGATATCGTCTCAGCTTGTGATATGTTTATAAATAGCATCATAAACATTATTTTAATTAAGAACTTTATATTCATAATTCACCCTTAACTGTCTATTTTTATTAAGTTGCCTCTGGAACTATATGGTACTCATCAATTAAGACCTACTCTGCTTCTTTCTCTGATATTAGAGATGAGTTGTAAAGTACAGCGCTATCAATTACACGTGCATTTTTCGTTTCAGGTAAGGCCACCACATACCTGATTACTACTCATTTTTTATCCTAACTTAAAAGCATAAACAAGTTATCTCACCCACTCTTTAGTTGTAATTTCATACCAAATACGGCTAGCCCTATAATATTTTGCATAGCTAACCTTTAAAGAGGAACAGAAAGAACACTCGCGCACACCCCTCTCCCTACGGGTAAAAAGAGTGGCTTCCTAAAAGTTTAAATAAGCACATAAAATTCAATCCTCCCCCCAAAACAAAAAAACACGCCAAAAGGCGTGTTTTTAAAAACTGAAAAAGAACTAGAAACTAGATCTCTGTTTTACCGCCCATGTAAGGCAGTAGTACTTCAGGAACGGTGATCTTACCTTCTGCAGTTTGGTAGTTTTCCATCACTGCAAGCAAGGTACGACCTACTGCAAGACCTGAACCATTCAGTGTATGAACAAGTTCTGGTTTACCCGTTTCTGGATTTCTGAAACGTGCTTTTAGTCGGCGAGCTTGGAAATCTGTCATGTTTGAGATTGAGGAGATTTCACGGAATTTGCTCTGACCTGGCAACCAAACTTCAATATCGTTTGTTTGTGCCGCACTAAAGCCTAGATCACCACCGCAAAGGGTTACAACACGGTAAGGTAGGTTTAGCTTCTGTAGGATCGCTTCAGCGTGACCTGTCATCTGATCCAGTGTTTCCCAAGATTTAGAAGGTTCTACGATCTGAACCATCTCTACCTTTTCAAACTGGTGCTGACGAATAAGTCCGCGTGTATCTTTACCAGACGCGCCCGCTTCTGAACGGAAGCATGGCGTATGCGCAGTAAACTGCATCGGTAGCTGATCAGCTTCAACAATAGAATCACGTACCATGTTGGTTACAGGCACTTCGGCTGTTGGGATTAGGTAATACTGACGATCACCAAACGGTACTTTGAAAAGGTCTTCACCAAACTTAGGTAACTGGCCAGTACCACGTAGGCTGTCTTCGTTAACCATGTAAGGTACGTACGCTTCAGTATAACCGTGCTCTTCTGTTTGTGTATCCAGCATAAACTGAATAAGTGCACGATGAAGGCGTGCAAGCTTTCCTGTCATAACAGAGAAGCGAGAACCGGTCAGTTTTGCTGCGGTTTCAAAATCTAGCTCTTTGCTATTTTCGCCTAACGTAACGTGGTCTTTAGGTTCAAAATCGAACTCACGAGCGGTGCCCCAAGTGCGGATCTCTACGTTGTCGTCTTCGTCCGCGCCTTCAGGTACGTTATCGCAAGGGATATTCGGTACGCCACTCAGCAGATCATCTAGATTAATCTGAACGTCGTTTAATTCTGATTTAGCAGCATCCAGCTTTTTGCCTAGGTCAGCCACTTCAGCCAATAGAGGCTGAATATCTTCACCCGCTGCTTTCGCTTTGCCAATACCTTTGGACCGGGTATTGCGCTCATTTTGCAGGTTTTCTGTATCTACCTGCAGTTGCTTACGCTGATTTTCCAGTTCTACAAACTGACTAACAGGAAATTCGTAACCTTTTTTCTTCAATAATTGTGCAACTTCTTCCGGGTTTGCACGGACAATTTTCGCGTCAAGCATGAGCTTTTAAAACACCTATTAAGAAAGATTAAAACAAGCGTGTTAATAACAGGCCGCCATAAAGGGCAACCAGACATAACAGAACGCTTAATAATATATAAATCGCAGCAGACATAACATGCCCTTCCTGCAGCATTGCGACAGTTTCCAGAGAAAAAGTGGAAAAAGTTGTAAATGCACCCATAAAACCCACCATTAAAAGCGGTCTGAGCTCTGGGCTTAGTTTAGATTTCTCTAGGATCAGCACAAAACAGACTCCCATAAGGAAAGAGCCAACAACATTACAGGTTAATGTGCCATAAGGGATCTTATGCTCTGCATTATTGAGCAATCCACCGATCCAATAGCGCCCAAGTGCGCCAACCGCTCCGCCGATAGCAATTGCGATAATATGTTGCACCGATTATCTCCCCTTCTTTTTAATCATTATCAGAATAACGTTGCTGCGGGCTTTGTTGATCCTGATTTTTCAGATGACGTAGCTTCTCGCCTATTTTAAGTTCTAAACCTCTTGGTTCTGGATAGTACCATTGTTGCTCTGCAATTTCTGGCGGTAGGTAATTTTCCCCCGCGGCATAAGCATCCGGCTCATTGTGAGCATAACGGTATTCATCCCCATACCCCATCTCTTTCATAAGATCTGTTGGAGCATTTCTAAGATGAACAGGCACATCAAAACTTGGATTAGCTTTTACATCGGCTAAACACTGATTAAAAGCTTGGTAAACCGCATTGCTCTTTGGTGCAGATGCGCAATAGATAGCAGCCTGCGCGATTGCACGTTCACCTTCGGCAGGGCCAACACGTTCAAACGCATCCCAAGCAGATAATGCCACTTGCATCGCTCTGGGGTCTGCATTACCTATATCTTCTGAAGCAACGGCCACCAGCCGACGTGCAATGTATAAAGGGTCACAACCGCCATCCAGCATCCGGCAGTACCAATAGAGCGCCCCATCCGGTGAAGAGCCCCTAACGGACTTATGAAACGCTGAGATCATGTCATAGAACAGATCACCCTGCTTATCATAGCGACGACCGTTTGAACGCAGGACTTCTTCTAAAACCTGCTGATTAATGATCTCGGTGCCATCATCTTGCTTCTCAGCAAGATCAGCCGCGATCTCAAGTAGGTTTAATGAACGTCGGGCATCACCGTCTGCCGCTTGCGCAAGCCGATTGATCATATCCTCGGATATGACCAGTGATCGATTACCTAAACCTTTCTCTTTGTCATTCAGACCACGATGGATCACTTCAAGGATATCACTCTCATCAAGCGATCTAAGCAAGTAGACACGCGCCCGTGATAGCAAAGCGTTATTGAGTTCAAAGGAAGGATTTTCAGTAGTGGCGCCGACAAAAATGATGGTGCCATCTTCGATATAGGGTAAAAACGCGTCTTGTTGGGATTTATTAAAGCGATGAACCTCATCCACAAACAAGATCGTCTTTCTGCCTGTTTGTGCGGCGTGCTGTTTAGCCTGCTCAACGGCAATACGAATATCTTTGACCCCAGATAACACAGCAGACAGGGTAATAAAATGCGCATCAACATGATGCGCAATCAATTTAGCTAAGGTTGTTTTCCCTACCCCTGGCGGCCCCCAAAAGATCATTGAGTGGGCTGAACCTTGCTCTAAAGCCGTTCTTAGAGGCTTACCTTGGCCTAAAAGGTGAGCTTGACCGTAATACTCAGCAAGAGTTTGCGGCCGCATTTTTGCGGCTAAGGGCTCATAAGCGGGTGCTTGGGAAAACAGGTCCACACTATTCCTCTATATCTATAATGACATCAGTGTCTTTCGGGATACGAAAAAAGAAACTTTCTGGTTTTATTTCCGGATTTAATTGCTGATCTGAAAAAACAACCGACGTTTTTTGACCTAACGAGTCTTCAAGCATCAGTTCAGAGATCACCTCACCGGAAAAAGCCAAACGAATACGACTAAAATTGTGCTGTTCTGTCAGCGGCTTAAGATCAAATAGCTGCTCAGAACCGGTGTCTTCCACCAGCCTAATACTATAGGTCTTTTGTAACTGCGCGATCTGGCCGTTCAGAATCAACGCTGGGGCGCTCCCCTGTTGTGTATCTGCTGAACGCTGAGTGACTTGTTCTAAATCTGGATCATAGATCCAAATAAACTGCCCGTCAGAGACAATTTCTTGAGGAAACGGCTGTAAAGTTTCCCATCTAAATAGATTAGGTTTAGCCAGTAACAGACTACCTTCAGTCTTTTGTGCCTGCCGTCCATTGTCCGCCAACGTTACTTGTTGGAAGTTAGCGGAGAAGCTGCCATAACCTTGTAATAACTCACCTAGCTTTTCAGAACCGGGCATTGCAGATGCCCAAGATGATAACAATAAACCTGTACTCAATGCTGATGAAACTAAAAACTTCTTTGTTAATGATGTAAAACGCATAAACAGTAACCTTGTTTGGTAATTTACATTTCACCGTTAGGTGAAGGTGCCAGCACTTCACGCTGACCATTACTACCCGCTGTGCTTACTACACCAGCTGCTTCCATCGATTCCACCATACGTGCCGCACGGTTATAACCAATTTTTAACCGTCGCTGCACACTGGAAATAGAGGCTTTACGGGTCTCCAATACAAATGCCACCGCCTCGTCGTAGAGGGGGTCTTGTTCATCATCGAACATTGAAGCTGAACCGCCGCCGTCTAAACCGCTATCACCTTGCGTAATTTCAGTAATATAGTCAGGTTGACCTAACTTTTTCCATGCCTCAACCACACGGTGTACTTCATCATCACTTACAAATGCGCCATGAACACGGTTAGGTAAACTTGTACCTGCCGGCAAATACAACATGTCACCCCAACCCAATAGATGCTCTGCACCGGACTGATCCAAGATGGTACGTGAATCAATACGTGAAGATACCTGGAACGCTATACGTGTCGGAATGTTTGCTTTGATCAAACCTGTGATGACATCAACAGATGGGCGCTGCGTCGCTAGAATTAAGTGGATACCGGCAGCACGAGCTTTCTGTGCAATACGTGCAATCAGCTCTTCAACTTTTTTACCGACAATCATCATCATGTCGGCAAACTCATCAATCACAACCACAATATAAGGTAGTGGCTCTAATTCTGGTGCTGGCGTTCCAAATGGCTCGCCGTTCTCTTCTGCGTTCCAAAGTGGATCTAAAATAGGTTTACCTTGCTTGCGCGCTTCCTCTATCTTGTCATTAAAACCAGCTAGGTTACGCACACCCATTTTCGCCATTAAACGATAACGGCGTTCCATCTCACCTACACACCAACGCAGACCAGAAGCCGCATCTTTCATGTCGGTAATAACGGGTGTTAATAGATGAGGAATACCTTCATAGATTGAAAGCTCCAACATCTTTGGGTCAACCATGATAAGGCGAACCTCATCAGGTGTCGCTTTAAAGAGTAACGATAAGATCATGGCATTTACGCCCACTGACTTACCTGAACCAGTCGTACCCGCTACCAATAAGTGCGGCATTTTACCTAGATTGGCTACAACAGGGTTACCGGCAATATCATTTCCTAAACCGATAGTGACCTTTGAAGAAGCAGATAGATAAGGTTTAGAGCTCAACACTTCACTTAAGTGTACGGTAAGCCTTGATTCGTTCGGGATCTCAATACCCATCACAGATTTACCTGCGATAACCTCCACCACACGTACACTACTAACCGCCATTGAGCGAGCAAGGTCTTTAGCCAAATTCGTGATTTTACTGGCTTTAACACCGGGTGCAGGCTGTATTTCAAAACGAGTAATAACCGGCCCTGGATTTACCTCTACAACTTCAACTTTCACCCCAAAGTCTTTCAGCTTAGTCTCAACGAGGCGAGACATATGCTCTAGTTCTTCTAATGAGTAGCCGGTATCGGTGTTAAGTTCTGGAGGGTCAAGTAGATCAAGTGGCGGTAACTGGCGCTTCACCTTGCGTTTTTCTGCTGCGCCATCTTCTAGCCCAAGCTCTGTATCTTGCATCGGCTTATGGGTTTCAGACAGAGGTACAACTTTGACTTGCGGTTTAGCTAGTGGGCCAGGTGAAACTGTCCCAAGTGGTATATCTTTAGTGACAATCTCTTCGGCATCCAACTCGAATGGCGGTTCACTTTCCTTCGTGCTCGCCTTATCAGTTCTCTCCGCTTCAAGTGATGCCTCTGATTCGGGTGAAAGAAAGCTACGTTCAGTATTTTCAGTAAAGCTGATATCCGCGTCCTGAGGTTTGACCGTTGCAGGACGTACAATAGGGATCTCATCAACAGGAGGATCGATTGGGTCAGCTATATTGTTTTGGAAACTTGGTGCTACAGGCTCGGTAACATCAATACGTTCAGTCACAATCGGCGGCTGTTTTTCTTCAGCTAAACGGTCTTGATATAGATCTTTTCTGAAGGAAGCTTCTGCTTTCTGCAGTTGCTCTTCAGATAAATTCAACGGATCAACTTGCCTTTCACTCGGCAGAGCAGACTGTGTACGCTTTGCCAGCGTTCCACCTATTGATTCTAAAACGGCACCCCAGCCCATCTCTAATAAAAGAGTGACGCCAAAGACAAACAGTGTAAAAAAGATAACAGAACTACCAACAATGCTTAACCATTCAACAGACCAGTCCGAGAACGCTTCCCCTAATACACCACCTGAACTAAAAGGAAATTCAAAACCCGCATTTGAAATATGTGTAGAACAGAGTGCACTAAACGCGACTAAAAGCACCAAACTGCCTACCGCTCTCACAATAAAGAAAGGAATCGTATCCATAACCGTTTGCTCTTTCCGGAAAAAGAAACGTACACACGGATAAACAAGGAGAAATGGAATAAAGAAAGCACTTAAACCAAAGCCCGATAGAAAAAAGTCTGCCAACCAAGCCCCTGCAGGCCCGGTGAAATTTCTTACCTCAGGCTGATAGCCTAAGTGAGACCAACCCGAATCTCTGGGGTCAAATCCAAGTAACGAAATAAATAAAAAAGCACTAATGGCTACTACAATAATAAGGCTAGATTCACGGCTAATTCTTGCAAGCAAGGCGGTAAAACTTAAACGTTGTCCGTTATCGGTCGCGCTCAAGGGTAAAGCTCCATAATCAATATAAAAAAATATGCGCTAACAATAACATAATTTAATGGATGACTAACGGTTGATGAGATGATGTTTATGATTCATAGTTAGCTAAGTTACTATTGTGTCCATTTACGAAGATCTCAGCCGCTAAATGCTGCTTAGTTCATCTTTTTCTTCAAGTAGCACAATGAATTACGATCAGATTAGGGATTTTTTTCATGTCACTGAATAATACTAATACAGATACTCAACGTGCTCTCACGTTTACTATCGATCAAAGTTCTTTTGGTATCGATGTTAGTCATATTTTATCGTTTTCAGATAGCTTCGGTGACATCAAGTATTCAACTAATGACGCTGAAGGCTTTATTGGCTACCTAGATTTTCGTAACACGCTTGTTCAAGTATTTGAATGCGCTACAGCACTGTCTCAAACAAGAGAACGTGAATCTGTAATCAAACTAGTAGGTGATATCAAAACCTATCAGCAAGCACATATCGACTGGGTGGGCGCTTTAGAACATTCAATTACTTCGAGTGAACCTTTTACTAAACCGCGTGATCCTCGCCTTTGTACATTTGGTCAATGGTTTTATGCCTTTGAAACGGATGACGACGGTTTACGAGCGTTGCTTAATAAAATCGAAGACCCTCATAAACATATTCATTCATTAGCAGACAAACTGTTAGATATGGCCGCAGCGGGAGATCAAGCCCAAGCGATCGAAGAGTTACGCATAGAGAAACAAACAACGCTTAAAAAATTACTTCGCGTGCTCGATTATATAAATGATTACTTAAACAATAGTATTCATCCTATCGTTATTCATCTAACAAAAGATGGAAGAACCCCTTGGTTCTCGCTTGTGCTGGATACAATGGGAGATATTGCTGAGTATTCCTCCTTATCACTGGATGATATGCAGTCTGTTAATCAGAACGAGCCTATTAAAGGCTATGTTCGTGACCCTTCCGGTAATAGCTTTATGCTGTTATCGCTTGATAAGCTTTACGATCAAGTAAATTCTAAATTTAGTATTGCGGGTTGAATTCACAGTCAGAACCCCCACTTTCTTATAATCAATTTCACTAACGGATCTTATTCTTATTACCATGAGCGACGTACAACACCACAACCTAATCATTCTTGGAAGCGGCCCTGCAGGATACACTGCGGCTGTTTACGCTGCGCGTGCAAACCTAAAACCTGTTGTTATTACAGGTATGCAGCAGGGCGGCCAACTTACAACGACAACTGATGTTGATAACTGGCCTGGCGATGTAGACGGCGTTCAAGGTCCAGAACTAATGCAACGCATGCAGCAGCACGCTGAACGCTTTGATACTGAGATCCTTTTTGATCACATCAATGAAACTGATCTTCAAAACCGTCCTTTCCGTCTAAAAGGCGACATGGGTGAGTATACGTGTGATGCACTTATTATCTGTACGGGTGCATCTGCGCAATATCTAGGCCTTCCATCTGAAGAGGCATTTGCAGGCCGTGGCGTTTCAGCCTGTGCAACCTGTGATGGTTTCTTCTATCGCGGCCAAAAAGTTGCGGTTGTTGGTGGTGGTAATACAGCGGTTGAGGAAGCTCTATATCTTTCCAACATCGCTGAAGAAGTAACACTGATTCACCGTCGGGATAGCTTACGTTCTGAAAAAATCTTACAAGATAAGATCCTAGAGCGCGCTAAAAATGGCAATATCAATATTATCTGGAACCACACTTTAGAAGAAGTTCTAGGCGATGATACTGGTGTTACAGGCCTGCGCATCAAAGGCACTGAAAACGGTGAAGAGAAGCAGCTAGACGTTGCTGGCGTGTTCATCGCAATCGGCCACAAGCCAAATACCGATATTTTTGAAGGCCAGCTTGAGATGAAAGATGGCTATGTGAAAATTCATTCGGGTCTTGAAGGCAATGCAACACAAACCAGTGTTGAAGGTGTATTCGCTGCGGGCGATGTGAGTGATCATATCTACCGTCAAGCAATCACTTCTGCAGGTTTTGGTTGTATGGCTGCACTTGATGCTGAGCGCTACCTTGATGATCTCGTCAAGTAACGGTTAGTGTCGCTTTATCAGCGGAGTTACAGCATCAGCTTTAACTCCGCTATGAGCAAATAACTATGATTCCTTGGTTACAAGACGAAACAGCCCCCTTTCCTCCTATCGATCAAGCTATTGATGAACCTAACGGTTTACTTGCTGCCGGTGGAACATTAAGTCATCAACGATTAGTGAGTGCATATCGTGCAGGTATCTTTCCTTGGTATAGCCCTGGAGAGCCTATCCTATGGTGGAGCCCCGATCCACGCTGCGTATTAGTTCCAGACCAGCTTCACATCTCTAAAAGCATGCGTAAGCGCCTTAAGAAAGATGACTACCATGTTACGTTCAATCGCAACTTCTCAGCAGTCATCGATGCCTGCTCTGCCCCACGTAAAGGTGAAGACGGAACGTGGATAACGAACGAGATGAAAGCAGCTTATGAAAAACTACATCAGCAGGGTCTAGCGCATTCGGTAGAAGTTTATATCGAGGGTGAATTAGTAGGTGGGCTATACGGCCTATCGATGGGCAAACTATTCTTTGGTGAATCTATGTTCAGCAAAGTGAAAGATTGTTCGAAAATTGCTTTTATAAAAATGGTCGAACAGTTACAAAAGTGGGGCTATGCTTTAATTGATTGCCAAGTAAGTAACGATCACCTGTTTTCATTGGGTGCGCAAGAGATTTCCAGGGATGAGTTCCAGCGATACCTTGATCAATACATTGACAGTCATTCGCAAACTAAATGGGAATTTGATAGTTAACATGAGCCGATGGAGTAATATGTGACAAACCTCAGGACGATCAATTTTTACGCTACCCCTGAGCATGATTGCAGTTACCTTGAAAACAAAATAGCAAAAACGCTCTTTGTTGATCCTCAAGTCGAACTCGATCAATCCTCTTACAGCCAACTTTCAGATCTTGGATTTAGGCGTAGCGGGAAACACGTCTATCGTCCTCACTGCGAAGGCTGCCAAGCTTGCATCTCCGTAAGGATTCCACTCGCTGTATTTAGTTTACGCAAAAGCCAGAAGCGGATCATTTCAAAGAATAAAGATCTTACCGTCACCATCTCCAAGGCATCTTTCTCTGAAGAGTATTATGCTCTCTACACACGCTATATTAATGAGCGCCACAAAGATGGTGATATGTATCCGCCAAGTCTTGAGCAATTCAACTCTTTCTTAATTGAGGGCGATGAGCATACTCAGTTCTTTGAATTTAGAGACACCGATAACAAACTTGTGGCGGTTAGCGTTGTCGATTTATTAGAGCAAGGCTTATCAGCAATCTATACATTTTTTGATCCTGACCTACCCAAACGCAGTTTAGGTACCTTTTGTATCTTGTGGCAGTTAGATTATTGCCAGAGAAAAAACCTTAATTACCTGTATCTAGGTTACTGGGTAAAAGAGTGTCGCAAAATGAATTATAAAATCTCTTTTCAGCCCTTCGAGCTGCTAATTGATGGACACTGGACCCTAGTTCAGCAGAAATAATGCCTTTTTAATGCGCAATTTCACTAATACACTCTTCATTGTTGATTTACCTTTGATCTAAAAGAGAATTTCAGGCACAATACCGCGCAATTATCAGGTCCAGATTTCTGGAGCCTCTATCAACAAGGTAAAGAATTGATGGCTAAAGAAGATAGCATTGAAATGGAAGGCACCGTGGTTGACACGCTCCCGAACACTATGTTCCGTGTTGAGCTTGAAAACGGTCACGTTGTAACTGCACACATCTCAGGTAAGATGCGTAAAAACTACATCCGTATCCTGACTGGCGATAAAGTTAAAGTAGAATTAACGCCGTACGACCTAAGCAAAGGACGTATTGTGTATCGCGCACGTTAATTCATTGCTCTCTTGTCTATCGTTATAGCTATTACTTTAACGGTCAGACAAACGTAAAAAAGGCAGCCATTGGCTGCCTTTTTTTATTTCAGCATGATAATCAACTAGCTGACACAGCTACTCGCTTCAACACTGATCTCACCATCCGCATCAACGCCGACAATAACCTCACCACCCTCTTCAGCTAACTCGCCAAATAGAATCATTTCGGCTAAAGGCTTTTTAAGCTTCTCTTGAATTAGACGCTTCATTGGACGAGCACCCATCTGCTCATCATAGCCTTTCTCTGCAAACCAAGTACGCGCATCATCATCTAAATGAAGCACAACCCGCTTGTCTTCAAGTTGAACCTGAAGCTCAGCAAAGAATTTATCAACCACGCCTTTAATAATGCCTGTGGTAAGCGGTTTAAACTGAATAATGCCATCAAGACGGTTACGGAATTCCGGGGTAAACATCTTCTTAATCGCCGACATACCATCAGATGCATGGTTCTGCTTAGTGAAACCAATCGATGCACGGCTCATATCTTGTGCACCGGCATTGGTTGTCATCACCATGATTACATTACGGAAATCAGCTTTACGCCCGTTGTTGTCTGTTAATGTACCGTTATCCATTACTTGCAACAGCAAGTTAAAGACTTCAGGGTGCGCTTTTTCGATCTCATCAAGCAATAACACACAATGGGGTGCCTTGGTAATCGCCTCGGTAAGCAATCCGCCCTGGTCATAACCTACATAACCCGGAGGCGCACCGATCAAACGAGATACCGTATGACGCTCCATATACTCTGACATATCGAAGCGAACCAGCTCAATACCCATGACACGGGCTAGCTGTTGAGTTACCTCAGTTTTACCGACACCTGTAGGCCCTGCGAAAAGGAAGCAGCCTACTGGCTTGTCAGGCTCTTTAAGGCCTGCCCGTGACAACTTGATAGCAGAGGATAAAGTATCGATCGCTTCGTCCTGACCCAGCACAACCATTTTCAGGTTGCTATCCAGCTTAGCTAACTGAGTTTTATCAGAAGCAGAAACACTCTTCGGAGGGATTCGCGCTATTTTGGCGACAATGGCTTCAACATCTTCTACACCAATCTCTGCTTTACGCAGTTCTTGCGGTAGTAATCGCTGATAAGCACCGGCCTCATCAATCACGTCGATGGCTTTATCAGGCATATGCTTGTCATTAATATAACGACCCGCCAGTTCTGCAGCCGCTTTTAAAGCAGCATCCGCGTACGTCAGCTCATGATGATCTTCGAAACGTTGTTTAAGCCCGCGAAGAATGGCATAAGTGTCATCAATACTCGGCTCTAGAACATCTACTTTTTGGAAACGACGCGCTAAAGCACGGTCTTTTTCAAAGATGCCACGAAACTCTTGGAACGTTGTAGAACCAATACAGCGAATCTGTCCAGAACTCAGTAATGGTTTTAACAGATTAGAAGCATCCATCGAACCACCAGACGCGGCACCCGCACCTATGATCGTATGGATTTCGTCAATGAAGAGAATCGCTTCCGGCTGCTCTTTTATTTCATTAAGTAAACCTTTAAGACGTTTCTCAAAATCACCGCGATATTTAGTCCCTGCCAATAACGCACCAAGATCCAAGGCATATACAATAGAATCTTGAATAACATCAGGCACTTTGCTTTCAATAATGAGTTTTGCAAGACCTTCTGCAATGGCAGTTTTACCAACTCCTGCTTCACCCACGAGCAAAGGATTGTTCTTACGACGACGCGATAAGATCTGAACGACACGCTCTACTTCCGAGTCACGGCCAACAAGAGGATCAATCAGCCCTTTCTCGGCCTCTGCGTTCAAATTCACCGCATATTTAGCTAATGGGCTGTCATCTTTGGATTCTTCAGCACCACCCTCAACAGATGAATCCGAATGCTCATGATCATGCTCTGACATTTTAGAAATGCCATGAGAGATATAGTTAACCGTATCAATACGCTCAATGCCATGCTGCTGCAAAATGTATACTGCTTGGCTTTCTTGCTCACTAAAAATTGCCACAAGTACATTCGCGCCAGTTACTTCGTTTTTTCCTGAAGACTGAACATGGAAAACGGCTCGTTGTAAGACACGTTGAAAGCCCAAAGTAGGCTGAGTATCTAGATCCGGTAAGGTCTCAGATAATAAAGGGGTGGTCTCCTCTATAAAATCCGATAAATTTTTTCGTATGCCATCAAAATTAGCACCACAAGCAGCGAGTACTTGGTGTGCCTCATGGTTTTCCAACAACGCTAATAAAAGATGTTCGACAGTAATAAATTCATGTCGTTTCTCTTTTGCTGCCTGGAAAGCTGCACTGAGCGTGTCTTCGAGTTCTCGGTTTAACATAACGGTTCCTCTTCAGACTTTCTCGACTTCACAAAGTAATGGATGGCTATTGTCTCTCGCATATTGATTAACTATAGCTGCTTTTGTGTCTGCTATATCTCTTGTAAAGATTCCACAAACACCTTTACCTTGAGTATGGACCGATAACATCACTTGTGTTGCTTTTTCTTCATCCATATTAAAAAACATTATTAACACAGCAACAACAAAGTCCATCGGCGTATAATCATCATTCATTAATACCACCCTATACATTGATGGTTTCTTAACCTGCGGCTTCGCTTCTTCTGTAACGAGCCCATGATCATCACCATGCTCAAAATCGTGATCATGATCTTCATTAGACATTCGTGGCATTTTTCGTTCAATTTTCATACACATCAATAAATCTTCTAATTTTCCACTACAATTAACTACTGAACAGTGATTGTACACCTGTCACACCTTCCTAAGGGGGTGCTATAATCCATAATAGCAGGGTTAGGTAATAACCTCAGTTGTACCTGCAACTATAAGAAAGCACTCTTTAATAGCTATTCTAGCAGTTAAAGGTCGTACGTTCAGGTTAACAATCCAAAAGACGTCTTGGATATGGGAGTTAGTTATGCAGACAGGGAAAGTAAAGTGGTTCAACAATTCGAAGGGGTACGGATTTATTTTATCCGACGAACATAATGAGGATCTCTTTGCCCATTATTCTGCTATTGAAGTAGATGGCTATAAAAGCCTGAAGGCTGGCCAAAAAGTCGAATTTGATACACAGCCTGGCCCTAAGGGAACACATGCAGTACAAATAAAACCGCTCGAAACACAATAATAAAGACTAGATGGTTTCCATCTTACATCTCGATATTAAACCAGCTTAATGCTGGTTTTTTATTATCCTTGTTATTGATTAAGGAACGCAATAGCCTCGTCTTCATCCCCTGCTAGAAAGAAACGCATATCAATACCCGTAAAGATTTTGTCCTCAAACTCAACCACCGTCTTCATCCATGCCTTATCTGTAACAATGGCGATTTTATCAATATTAGAAATGCCTACGTTATAAAGATATTTAAATTTTTGAACAACCGCTGAGAATTCAACACCTCCCAAAGAATCTACCTTTTCAAAAAAAACTATTTGACCAAAGCGATCCGATCTTTCTTTAGCTGAATCCAATACTAGGGACATATCAGCTTCAGTAATCACTCCCGAGATCTCAAATGCTACTGCATTATCAACCCCTATATCCAGCATCTTAAGCATAAGAGTCTCCTTTCATAGCTCATTAAAGTACCTATGATAAATTTAGATACAAAATTGGGAATAAATTTGGCTCATCACACAGTATAGGGCTCTTTTAGTACCGTGCTTACAGCCCCCGTTACCTCACTCCCTACTCCGAAGCTGAAATGGGTACTCTCCAGCGCCGGTCGACAACAACAGTACGGCCTGACAGCGCCGTAAACTCTCCGGCTAACTCAATATACCAATGAATTTTTCCTGATGAGCCATTAGCAAAACTTGGCAAATAATTTTCAGGAATAATAGTTTCAAATTCAATATCTGATTGACCACTTAAATTACTATCAATTAGCGGCTCAATCTCTTGCTTAAGTCTTATGATTTCACGCAGCTTAATTTCATCATTAACACGTGTTTTATAAAGCTCCTTACAGATTAAGTGTAAATCCACTTTTTTAGCCGTAGGAATCCCTTTTATATTGAACCGACCTGCTATATCACCACCAATAACACCTCGCCCTTCATCCAACAACAGAAGTAAAGGTCCGAACTCGTTATAGTCTCGAATTTTCCCACGACCGTAGTTAAAGAAGAAAAAACCAATGACTGAAAAAAGCCAAAAAAAGTAGTGAAAGTTATCATCAGTTCTAACGTTAAACTCTATCAGAATAGGCGCTAGCCCAAATACAAACATTACAATGAAACCAAGGACAATAAACGTCGTAGATTGCCGCTTGGAAATATCTATAATTCCGTCTATAGATGCCTCCGTGAATGATCCAACGTTACTTTTTCTTGCCCTAATTATTAGTCGTGTTCCAATCCAAACAATCAAAGCCCCTCCTATAAGCCCTCCAAATGGATCATCAGAAGACAAAGCCGCCAGGCCAAATACCAGACCTAAAAAGCAGGTAAAAAAACCTATATATGCACCACTTAGTGCACTATCAGGGGAAGCATCATTAAGGAAATCTATATCGAAGCGCATACTAAATCCTTTTAGTAGAACAAGATGAGGCCCAGTTAGAGCCTCATGAAGCAGTTAAATGTAAAACAAGCTTACTAGGAAGCAGTCTAATCAGCATGATAGAATTAACCTGAGAAGTAATGCAGATTATTCTACATATTGAGGGGAGGAACTAAACCAGATTAAACATCTGGCTTGAACATAAACATAAAATCCATTTCGTCGAAATTAATTACATGATCAATACTGTCGAAAAAATCTTCTGATTTTTTATTTAGCCCAGATATTTTTTTTTCTTCGATTTTAAATTTTACAACATAGAAATCTTCATCAAAATCTTCACCCGTACCAATATGCTTAGCCCTATTGAAAACATAAGCTTCTTCGGCAGATATCAAATCATCTCTAATCGCCCAATCATAGCGCCTTCCGCCATAACCTTTCTTAAGGCTATCAATATAAAGCCTTCTACGCTCGTCTTTTGTCATACCTTCATATGGATTATGAACAAAATGCATCGCTATTTGAGGATCCTTATCGATGTTATCGAGTAAAGCTTGATACATTTCTTCCCCCCAATACTCTTGATAGGTTTGCCCTGTAGTATGAAGGCCAATCATGGAGCTAGCTAAAGGCCTAACATATCCTTTTCTAGCGGCCTCTAGAAAGTACTCAACACCCTTGCCTGAAAATTTATCATAGAACCTTTCTAAGTAAGAACGATCATGAATACGAGAAAAGAATTCAGCTTTTGCATCCCCTTCTTCAGATAGCTCTTTCCATAGAGAAACAGCTTTATCCAAGTTATCATCACTGCATTCCCAACCATTAACTTCGCAAACCTCTCCCGTAGAATCAGCTCCCGATAATTTAAATAGTGCATAGGGGTTACCCAATTCCCCTGCCTGTTGAAACCACTTGTAAGCCCCATAACGATCACGACCAAAGTTTTGCTGCTTCATATAGCCATACCAAAACAGAGCTTTATCATCACCCTTAAGTACATAAGGCTCTAACTTTGCCATTGCTTCATCATATTTTTTATAGCGAATATCAATCATGATTGGATAAAGATAATGGCCTTTATCAACATAGCCAGTTGCATTTACCAGAGATGAAGACAATAACGCGGTTGTAACCACTAAACGTAGAAAAAACATCATGCTAACCCTTCTATATCCATAAGTGAGATCGTTATGTAGTTCTGATTAATATTGGCTGCATGTTTTCGGGCACCTTGTTCTACAGGGTCATTCTTACAGTCCCCAATATAGATTGCAGCGTAAGAATTACTTAGATAGCCATTCTCAACATAAAATTGATAGTCACTGGCTAGCACATTTAACAACCCTCTAAAGCTAATAATCTTATTGGTTCTATCGGATTTTTTCATGTCAGTATCAGCATCCGCCCAAGTTGCCGAGCCATACAAATAAATCATTCGACGTAGATTGCTTAAAAACGTCTGCCATTCAGCCTTGTAGCTATCCGGCTTCTCACCCTTACTGCTCATACGCGATAAAGTTTCCTCAAAGTGACGTCTCTGCTGGTCAGACAGTTCTGAGGGATAAGCAATATCATAACCTTTGATACGGCCATCCACTAACCATACCAGCACCCGTTCAAAGGCATTGCGCTGTCGAACATTCCGACCATAATCAAGAACTAAGCTTGGATTTCCGCTCATATTAACCAGATCACTAGCACGTTCACCCAGACTATACGTCTGCTTATCCGTCAGCGTATACAACAACCTCCCCAATGTTTCCGGTGGCATTTTCTTAACCCAAGGGATAGCTGCTTCTGCCTTCTCATTTATAAAATCAGCAAGTACAGGCGCTAGTTTTTCGCGCGTACTCTCATCATTAAAAGCTTTAATTTGCTCAAATGGAAGCAACAGCACATCAGCCGCTTTTAAACCGGTGACCATAACAGCAGTCAAAAACATATTAAACAGTTCGAAGGAGCTTTCGCCGCTTTCAGGATCAGCCCCTTCATCAAACAGGTTGATACGGCGAAAACCTTCTTGATTCATAATGGTGAGGATATGATCGATAAAACCATTAATAGCTAAAGGGGATATTTCAAAGCCTACTTTACCCCCTACACCTGGACCTAGCGCTAATTTAGCAGCCATAATAAAAATGATTTTTCCACCGCTCACCGTGAGTTTAATAACACCATTGGCCGATGCTGCAAAAGCGGCTGCCGCTTTAGCGGTGAACTTACCAAATTCAACAAAGTGCTCTGATGTTGGTTCTCGCCAATTAAGGCTTCCTACAAATTCACCACCTGCTTCTACTCCCGCAAACACACCTGCGGTTGCTGTAATATCTGCAGCTTTACTAGGCGCTAGTAGATTGCCATCGGCATTTTTAACTTCGGCCATGTCTTTACGATGGGCATTGTAGCCTTGATAACTCTGTGTAAAACCTTTAACTCCCACACCGCCTTGATCAAGGTTACCAAATTCTACGCTCGCGCCTAAATTTATAGAGGCTCCCACCATTCCGTAGACGGTAAACGTTCCTTGCAACATGATATTACCGCCACGAAACACTTGCGGCTGTTCTTTGCGTGCGGCTTTATAAAAAGCTTCTTGTTTAATTTTAAGCGGTTCCGCAGGTACGTAGGCAATGTAAGGGATTTTAAACGCATGGCCTGCCGCACTTGGATACTGAACAGTAAGCGTAGATTGCCCTTGCGCTAGATTTAAATCTACTTTGGCTTCAACTAAACCAAATTTTACACTTTTGTTTTTGATAGTGTCGTTCAGCTTTGTAGCATCCAGCTCGTCCCCTACACTTACCGATGCCGAAAAGCGCATAAATTGGCATTCTGCACTGACATGATAAGCGGTTTCGTTAATATCAGGACCTTCAGTCTTCCACTCATAAACCTTTTTGATCAAGGCTTCATCAAATGCTACTAGCGATGATTTAAGGTTCATCTTTAGCGGAAATTCTTTACTTAGCTTAGCAATATAGGCTTTGGTACGTTTTTCGAGCTGAGTTTCAATAGGGGCAGACTCATCTTCGGGCTTTGGAATGGGCTCGCCATCTTCGACACGGTTTTTCTTAGCTGTAGGCTTACTGGACTCTACTGCTTTTAAACCCGGCTTAAGGTCTAAAAAGTGATCGCCACATTCTAACCATGCATTTGAATCTTCCGGTATCAACCAACTTGGCCCGCGAACAAATGCGGTACGACCTTCTTCACTGCTTAAATAACACTCTACAACGGACAGGTCAGCTTTACCTGCATCTGTATATAAACTGCCAATTTTCTTTGCAGGCTTCCATGATTTCTCTTTAAAAATAGGGGTGTAAACTCGGTCAGCAGAGGAAAACAACCGCTGATAGTTTTTTGCAGCAGCTTGTTTTTTAGCTTTTTGTTCGAAGTACTCTACACGAGCAAGCAACGCTTTTTTACAGTGAACTAAATCCCCCAATACCTCTTTAGGCAATTTACCTACGCCCAATAGATTTTGAAGTTCAGACATTTTAGCTTTTAGTGACAATTCAAGCTTATGTAGTAACGCGATACAAGGGTAGTAACCCCAAGGTAGAGCCTGCTCTGAAACTGTATCGATTGAATGAAGGTTAGGTATAAATTGAAACACTTCATTGATAAGATTCTTCTCAGCCGCATCATCAAGGTCATCATAATATTTGAAGGTTTTAGGCTGCTTTCCCAGTAGATCTTTATCCGTTAAGCATTGCTCAATTAACACCATTAAATGAGTATTAAGTGTAAAAATAGGCGTAAAACGACCTGCAAAACGCGCACTAAATTCATAGGATGTCAGTCTAGAAGCGATAGTGCTGTCTTGCTGCCATAACTCAAGCCTACGCAGGATAGATTCAGGCTTATCATCACAAATATCTTCAAGTTCAAGACCATACATCCCCCGCGCTTTATGGACATTACCTAGAGCATTATGAATGGTATCTTGCTGTTTACTGGTGAAGTAACCCATTTTGTCTGAGTAGGTAAATGGCGTACCATCATCAGAGATCTTTTTCTGAGCTTCTTTGCGCGCCTTCTTTTCAAGTTTTTCAATCTCATCCGCAAGCTGTTCCATTACATCTTCGATTGCACTTTTGCGAACCTCTTGATAATTCAACCTGAAGTCATCTTTTGATGGCCCCTCTGTCAAAAAGCCAAAGGGGGATTTTTTAAGTACTCCTTTTGCCGTCACGTTCAATAATGTCTTACAGCCTTCCCATAACTCTTGCTCTTTATACGCCCATTCATAACGCATAAGAAACTCGGTACTAACTTCTTCATCATTCATCGCTTGATCAAACAATATTTCAGGGACACTCAGCACTTCAAGCTTAAGTGCTAACTGTAATAACAACAGCGTACGATACCGATCCTTATCATCCTGTTCTTCTATAAACCGTTCATGATCACTACTTTGGAATTTTGATAATATGCCATATTTACTCAACTCCATCATTGCATCGTTAACATCTCCTGCTAACATAGCCTGCATGATAGAGCGCATGTTAGCGATCTCTTCATCCAACTTATCTTTTGCTTTTTGCGTAATGGCAAACCAGCCCTGCTTTCCGGTTTTAGGCATAGAGGGATAGAACACTACATCAACATATTCCATCGGCTCACAAACATTTCCCAATGCATCAGGTAGTTGGGGTAACTGAATTCTCTGCTCAGTTACTGGTGCAGGCTTTATTTCTTCTTTCGGCAGGACATCGGTAGATTCGGCTTTCTCAGAACTATCATCAGGTATATTCAGTAAATTACCCGCATAGATCAGATCTACATTCTTTATCTGATCACTATTCATTGCCTGTAGCTCAGCCTCCGAGATTCCTAATCTTTTAGCGATTCTTGAAAGGCAATCCCCTGCTATGATTTCGTATTTTCCACCCATGATTATTCCATTAATCCTTTATAAAACTGTTCAGGTAACTGATAGGCTTTTTTAAATACGTTAGGTGTAATATCTACCTGCTGTTTAAGAGAACCGTTAGCCCAAACAATCTCTGATATTCCGTTTAGTAATTTAGTTTTTTCAGTCGATGAGAACTGCTGCGTTAGAGTGTCCAGTAAGGCCGGTGAATAGAACCTAAACACCATGGCATTACCCAAAGGTGATTGCGCAACGGTCCGGCTTTGAACCCAGCCTAATATCTCTTCTTTGCTTTGTTTGGGATAACCAATCACTAAGCTTGAGCCAGCCTTCCAGTAAGCATCGCTCTCCCATTGCTGCTCAGTAATATGGTTGTATAGAAAAGGCGATTCCGATTGAAAAAACACACACCAAGGCCCCTCTTCAGCGACTGATTCGAGTATTGTGCCGTCGAACAATCTTACCAACTCTGGGCATTCCTCATTTTGGAACACGGCAGCTAAAGGGTCTGCATGAAAACGGTTATGATCTAGGATTAGACAATACCAAGTGTCACTGTATTCTGGGATCATGCCGCGCCTCGACATGGGCAGTCAGACCTTGGGCAAGTTGCGATGGAACCACCATCTTTCATGCATAACCCTATTGCAGGTTGGTCCATTAAAGCCATGCGTTTTAATGCTGGGGCTGGTATCCAAGGCTCTACCGCCTCTTTACCTTCGGTCACAAAGCCTGCTTGATCTAGATCCGCTTCTAACGGCGGTTGCGGTGCGACCGGGGACGCTGAGGCTGCGCCACCGCCTCCACCGCCTCCATTTAGGTTGACCGCTGCACCATTGACACTAACGCCTGCGGGATTGATCTTTATGGTGCTGCCACCCGCTTTGATTAGGATCTCGCTGCCGGCTTCAAATAGAATTTTTTGGCCACTTTTCCAATCACTGTTACTACCCGCATGCTGGTATCCGCTATCACCGAGCTTTGTATGATGATTGGGTGCGATGGTGTGATTGTAGTTTTGTTGTATTTCACGGTGATAGTTGCCTTTAGTTAAGGCGTGTTCTTCGTTATAAAACTCACGATACTCGTTATGTTCCACTAGCTGATGGTGTTCATTGCCGACCCATTGTTTATGCGTGTCTAATGTACGCTGGTCTAGATCTTTTTCGGCATGTAAAAAGAGCTCTTCATCGCCCTTTTTATCTTCAAAACGAATTTCGTTAAAACCGTCACCACCTTTGCTAGAAATCGTTTTGATGGTGGATTTGGTTTTGTGCTCAGGCAAGCTATAAGGAGGCATATTATGCCCGTGGTAAACCCTGCCCGTTATGATAGGACGGTCTGGATTACCTTCAAGAAAATCGACGATGACCTCTTCACCTATACGTGGCAAGAACATACTACCGAAAGCGCCGCCTGCGCTGTTTTGACTAACCCGCACCCAGCAAGAGGAGTGTTCATTAAAGCCTCCCTCTCTATCCCA
>CERC01034123.1_pt1 | contig 41389 bp, 39 predicted proteins | sample 530921 | NCBI WGS metagenome assembly CERC01 (sample SAMEA2621099, study PRJEB7988) | marine metagenome | isolation source: saline water (ENVO:00002010), including
TATGATGTAAAGGCTGCGTTCTATGTGTTTAGATTTAAGCTGAAATTGGAATAAACTGAGAAAGAAAAGGTACCCGCCAATAATGACTGAAATCCTTACAATCCATTCTGTTGGATTGTTATTATCGGCTACAAATCCGGTCACAAGCGCACCTATAGGTAATAACGCCAAACCTAGCCAGTGTTTAGGTAGAACAATTACTTTATTTTTGTAGATTAAAAAGCTTGCACTCGCAATAATCCAGCTTGCAACGATCCATAAACTACTATTGTGCGGAATGAAAAGGCCTTCTCCACCCAAATTAGGTTGGTAGTAAAAGGGTGCGATAAGAAAAAGGATGCCGAATAATATAAAAAATAAGCGTTGAGGTTTCTTTAGGCTAGAATCTTGTTCTAGTTGTAAGCCGGATATCATCAAAAATTCCAATTCATTAATTTTTCCCTTAAGTTTAAAGATCTTACTTTAATTTGAGATTATAGTAATTAAAGAAGCGCGATATATCAGTCGATTAGTTGAGGGAAAATGTTAAGTCATCGAGAGTATGTAGTTTCAGCTGCGGGTTATAACATCGCGATTGTTGAATATGGCGACCCTATTGGACGGCCTGTTTTAGCGTTACACGGGTGGTTGGATAATGCGGCAACGTTTTATGCTATAGGTGGCCATCTATCAGGTATACGGTTAATCGCGATGGATCTTGTGGGTCATGGACGTTCTGATCATCGTCCAGCACAAATGCCATATCACTTGTGGGATAACGTGGCTGATATATATGAAGTGATGAAGGCGTTAGAGTTAAAAAAAGCTGATTTTGTCGGTCACTCCATGGGGGCGAGTATTGCAATGTTATTTGCTTCCTCTTTTCCCAAAATGGTTGATAAGCTCCTCTGTATCGAAGGTCTAGGTCCGCTTGTTTATGAAGTTGATGATTTACCATCCCTATTATCTGAAGCGATAACTAAACGGCATAGAATGGCATCTCGTACGCTTACACCATACGCTAGTTTTGAAGATGCGGTTTTAGCCCGTATGAAGGGACGTTGGCCAGTCTCAAGAGAGGCCTCAGAGGCGCTGTTGGAACGAGGTTTAACGAGAACAGATAAAGGTTATATGTGGAGTAACGATTCTAAGCTTCTTCTCCCCTCACTTATACGTTTTAGTTCTGAACAGGTTTATTCATTTCTTCAGAAACTTGAATCAGAAGCTATAGTGATAATAGGTGATGAGGGTGCGAGTGAAAGCATTATTAATCGCTGGCTAGATAGCATTGAGCATCTCGACGTTATTAAATTAAAAGGAGGTCATCATCTTCATCTTGATCCTCCTGTAGCACAGTTTTTGGCAGATAGGATAAATAGTTGGGCGCGTTATGAATAGAGAAAATGAACGGTCAATTATGCAGTTTGGAATTTTAGGTTTTAGCAGGACTATTGTTAGATGTTTCAGCACCTTTGTGTTGATTTTTACATCTTTGTTAACAGTAGCTAAAGCCGATGTTTTAAACTCGTCGGATTATCCGGGTATCTCACGTTCCTCCGGTTCCACTATTGTTCAGTATGAGGAACGTGATTCAGATTATCGTTTTATTTTGGGCAGTTTGAAGAAAATAAACGGTGTATTAGTTCGTGAAAAAGAGCAAAATTTAAACGGTCGGCTTTATCGAATCACTTATAAAGTGCCTGAGCGTTTCACCCCTCAAGAAGCTTTTTTACATATAGACCAACAAATTCTACAGCTAGGGGGTGGCAAGCTTTTTCAGTGTGTAAGTCGCGCATGCGGTAGTAGTAACCAATGGGCAAATAAAGTTTTTGGCTATTCTCGGTTATATGGTTTTGATGAATCTCAGTCGTTTGCTTCCTATCAATTGGGTAATCAATATTTTTCACTTTATTCCGTACAGCGCGGTAATAAACAAATTTACTTACGTTTAGAGGTGCTTGTAACAAAGCCCTTAGATTTTCAGGCATTACTAGCAAAGGGGCTAGGCGTTCCTTTTGCTAATGAAAATGAGATACCAATGATTAAGCAATATATGGCTGATAATTCAGATAAGTTGTTATGGCTAGTTGGGAGAAATAATGATGATGTTACTACTCAAGAGCAACTAGCGAGGGCGAACGAATCAGTCAATCGCTTAAAATTAGCTTTAATCGAACAGGGGGTTGATGCGGTGAGGATTAAACTTCATTCGCTTGGTGGTTTTGCCCCAGAAAGGGATGCTGAGATATTAATGTATGTAGAATAAGTATCAACTGAAGGAATAGCTTATGGCAACGGTTTCACTGGTATTAGGTAGTGGTGGTGCACGTGGCTATGCTCATATAGGGGCTATTGAGGAGATAGAACGACGAGGGTATGAGATCGTTTCTGTTTCAGGTAGTTCTATGGGCGCGCTTGTTGGCGGAATGTATGCTGCGGGAAAACTGCCTGAATATAAGAAGTGGGTGATCTCTCTTAATTGGATGAGAGTGGTGCGTTTACTCGATTTTACTTTGTCTCGAGGTGCCATTCGAGGTGATAGGATTTTTGTTCAATTAACTAAGATTCTAGGCGCCCTTAAAATTGAGGACTTGGGATTAGATTTTACAGCGGTTTCAGCTGATATTGCTCATCAAAAAGAGGTTTGGTTTCAAAAGGGATCTTTGATTGACGCTATTCGAGCTTCCGTGGCTGTACCAGGTTTGTTTACCCCAGTTATGCAGGATGGCCGTGTGCTCGTTGATGGTGGTATTCTTAACCCCTTACCCATAATACCAGTTGTTGCGGCTCAGGCTGATTTCATTATCGCTATCGATCTGAATACGGGGGATTCCAGCCATAGTCATATAGCACTGCCGAGTAACCAGTACCTAAAGCGCAGTGGTATGAGTGATGAATGGAATATGCCAGAGTCTGAAGTAGCCGATCAAAGAGATGAGCCTACCGCTAAGGCCGACCAGATTGGTGGCAGAATGGATGTGCTATTGAACTCAGTGGAAGTGATGCAAGCGAGTTTGGCTGAGTATAAAATTGCAGGTTACCCGCCCGACCTTCTTATTCGTATCCCTAAAGATTTATGCAGCTTTTATGACTTTCATCGAGCAGAAGCCGCTATTGAATATGGTCGCCTAGCTGCGCGCGATAGATTGGAAGCATTGGAAAAAGGCGAACCAATTAATTAGGTGATCAAATAGCTATATATAATCGTTACTTTTCTCTTTTTAGTAAAACATAAAGAGCGCCTGTGCCCCCGTCTTTTGCTTGAGCGGAACAAAAGGCGAGAACGCCCGTTAATCGCTTTAGCCATTCGTTAACATATGATTTTATCATCGCTTGATCACTACCCGATGAGTGCGCTTTACCGTGAATAACAATAATACAGCGGCATTTGTTTCTTCTTGCATCAAATACAAATCGGCTTAGTTGGTCCCTTGCTTGATCAATTGTATAGCCGTGTAGGTCTAAACCTTGTTCCCAGGGTATATGACCCTGCTTGAGTTTTTTAAGTACTCGTAACTGGACACCCGGGTTTGCAAATAAGAGTTCTTCGCTTGATTCAACTAGATTAACAGCCTCATCGGATAAACCATCGATAACTTTCTCTTCCTCAAGTGTTGCGGCTTGTCTTCGGTAGAGGGTATTAAGCTTATTTTTAGAAGTTGTCGACTTGGTATCCGCTTTATCATGCTTATGTCGGCTGACACCTTGCATTGCATCGAGAAAAGATTGCTCTTCATTTTTATTCTCATTCGGGTCTTTCATGGTGTTCCTAAGCAATTTTTATTAAGATGGCGGCCTTTAATTAGCAAATTATCGGTCCAGAGTACATGAGCGATCAACCCCTGTTTTATAATACAGTTAAAAATGAGCTGCATAGCCTTAGAGATTATATCCGATTTGCGATGAGTCAGTTTGGTGAGTATCGGGTGTTTTTCGGTCATGGTACTGATAATGCTTGGGACGAAGCGACGCAGTTAGTCTTGGCCGCTGTTCACTTACCCTGGAATACAAACCCTGCTGTGCTGGAAGGTCGTCTGACTGAAACTGAGAAAGAGCGGGTATTAGATTTTATTAAGCTGCGTGCAGTTGGGCGTAAGCCGTTACCGTACATCACTCATGAATCGTGGTTTTGCCAATTACCCTTTTTTGTTGATGAGCGAGTGCTTATCCCCCGGTCGCCAATCGCTGAATTGATTCAAGCTGAGTTTTCTCCCTGGTTACGTGAAGGCCCAGTTCATCGGGTATTGGATCTATGTACAGGAAGTGGTTGTATCGGAATTGCTTGTGCGTATGCGTTTCCTGATGCTGAAGTCGATCTGGCTGATATTTCCGATGATGCGATCGATGTTGCGAACATTAATATTGAAAAGCATGAGATGCTTGATAGAGTGAATGCAATTCAAAGTGATCTATTTTCCGGTTTAAAGGGTAAAACTTATGATCTTATTGTAAGTAACCCTCCTTATGTGGATGAAGCCGATCTAGCTTCAATGCCTCAGGAGTACGATCATGAGCCTGCTTTGGCTTTGGGGTCAGGGCCTGATGGGCTTGATATTACCCGGCGTATTTTGAGAGAAGCTTCTGATTACTTAACCGATGACGGTTTGCTGGTGGTCGAAGTAGGAAACAGTGAAGTACACATGATGACTGAGTATCCAGAACTACCCGTAGTTTGGTTGGAATTTGAGCAAGGTGGGAATGGCGTATTTACGATTACGGCTCAAGACCTTCTGGCATTCAGAGATAGCATATAATTTGCTATAATCGCGTGTCTAGATTTTATATTTATTTTTTTGTTGCTTAATGGATCCATACAATGTCAGGAAATAGCTACGGTAAACTGTTTACGGTAACCACATTTGGCGAGAGCCACGGTAAGGCGCTCGGGTGTATTGTGGATGGTTGCCCTCCCGGCATTGAGCTGTCTGAAGCTGATCTTCAGCTGGATTTGGATCGAAGAAAACCTGGAACCTCTAGACATACAACACAACGCCGTGAAGCTGATGAGGTTGAGATCCTTTCGGGTGTTTTTGAGGGTAAGACAACAGGTACGCCGATAGGGTTGCTGATTAAAAATACAGATCAGCGCTCTAAAGATTATTCAAATATTGAAGAAACGTTCCGTCCGGCACATGCGGATTACGTGTATACCCATAAATATGGTTTCCGTGATTATCGCGGTGGTGGACGTTCTTCTGCGCGTGAAACGGCGATGCGAGTAGCAGCAGGCGCCATTGCTAAGAAGTTTCTTGCATCTAAAGGGGTTGAGGTTAAAGGCTATCTTTCTCAGTTAGGTCCTTTGAAGATTGATCAGGCCAAGTTCGATTGGAACGAAGTGCATAACAATCCATTCTTTAGCCCTGATGCCGCTGTTGTTGAGCAGATGGAAAACTATATGGATGATCTTCGTAAGGAGGGTAATTCCGTCGGTGCTAAAATTAGTGTCGTCGCTAGCGGAACGCCTGTGGGTTTAGGTGAGCCTATTTTTGACCGCCTTGATGCTGAGCTAGCTCATGCATTGATGAGTATTAATGCTGTGAAAGGGATTGAAATTGGCGATGGCTTTGATTGTGTAGCGCAAAAAGGTACAGAGCATCGTGATGAGATGACTCCAGACGGTTTCTTATCCAACCATGCGGGAGGTATTTTAGGCGGCATTTCTACAGGACAAGACATTGTTGCTCACATAGCACTAAAGCCAACGTCTAGCTTGCGTTTGCCCGGTCGTAGTATTAACAGCCGCGGTGAAGAGATTGAGGTGGTCACTAAGGGACGTCATGATCCATGTGTGGGTATTCGTGCAACGCCTATAGCTGAGGCTATGATGGCCATTGTCTTGATGGATCATATGTTGCGTCATCGAGGACAAAATGCAGACGTTCAATGTGACGTACCTGTGATCACTTGATGTCTTAATATTTCGCGATACACTTTTTAGAAGGATAAATTAGCGATAATTTATCCTTCTTTGCTTTTCGGGCTATGGCCTTTTCATTTTTTCTTAAAGAGCCGAATTATGTCTTTCGATTTGCTCGATCACTATTCACTAGCTAAAGAGCCAAATTTTCCACCGAGAACTTTGCCTGTTGGCTTTATGCTGCGTTTAGCTAAAGCGTTGCACACGCATGGTATGACCGCCTACGAGCTTGAAAATACGATGAAGCGTATGGGGGAAAAGTTAGGTTTTGGTGTTCAGTGTTTAGCGCAGCCGACCAATTTGATAATGAGTTTTTCTCATCCAGAGGAGCCTGAACCTAAAACGTACGTCTTTCGGGTTGAACAGGGTGAGGTTAATCTGGAAAGACAGATCCAAGTTCAAGACGTAGTGAGTTCGGTTCTTGATGAAACCTTAACGGTAGAAGAGGGAGCTGGGCGATTAAAAGAGATCGCTAATACCCCAGTGCGTTTTGGTATTAAGGGACAGATGGCTGGATTTGGCTTATTGTCAGGGTGTATTGCCCAACTATTAGGGGGCGCTGTTTCAGAGATTATCGTCGCTCTTGTGATGGGGATGGTTACAGGTTTAATTGCTGTTCGCTTTTTAAAAACGGAATCCCTTAAATACCTGTTCCCAACACTTTCGGCTATTATCTCAGCCTTGTTGGCTAATTTCGTCGCTAGTTTAGGTTGGCTTTCTGCTCCGTATATAGCCACAGTTGCAGGGGTTATTGTACTTGTGCCTGGGTTACTTTTAACAACTGCGGTTGCTGAACTTGCGCGTCAGAATATGGTTTCAGGTACTGCTCGATTAGTTTACGCAGGTACTATATTTCTACAGATAGGCTTTGGTGTAGCGATCGGTAATGCTATTGGTGCGGTTGTGTTTCCGGTTCAGGCTATTCAAACTGAATGGTTTTTGCCCGCTTGGACATTATGGCTTTCTATCGCCATCGGTAGTGTGGGGCTTTGTTTCCTTTTTCAGGGGCGGCCTAAAGATCTACCTTGGATTATACTGGGAGGTCTAACCGCGTTTGCTACTACATGGTACGGCGCGCAACTGTTTGGGCAAGTGATGGGGGCTTTTGTTGGCGCATTTGTAACAGGTTTAGGCGCTAACCTTTTTGAGCGTCTATCCGGTATCACCCGATCTGTCATGCTTATGCCGGGCATTATTTTACTTGTTCCGGGGAGTGTAGGCGTTCAAAGTTTATCTCTATTGGTTGAGAAAAATGTCTTAGAAGGTATTGATACCGCATTTAGTATGAGTTTTGTTGCGATTGCACTGGTAACGGGTTTACTTTTCTCCTCTCTAATTTTACCGCCGAAGGAATAATGATAGAAGAAGAGGGCTGGCCATTGGAGGGCTAACTGCTAATATGCCAATTATGCATAGTAACTTTTTAAGTTTTTGGAATATAAGAACTCTTATTATCAGTTTATTGATGATGGCTTTCTGTACTGTTTCTTCCGTTTATGGCGCAGGCGTTCGCAAAATAGTGCACCCTGATGGTCGAGTGGAATATACAAACCTTTCTGATAAACAGCGTGGTGTTCATTATACCAATAAGAGCAAAAGCTCTACGCAAAGTATCTATAAGTATCGTAATGATAAAGGAGTGATTACGTATACTGATCAGCGTCCTATTAACTTGAACTATGAAGTCTTAAGGTTTGATTGTTATGCCTGTAGTGTCGCGTCTACGGTTAATTGGCATAGCACTCCATTGAATACCGATGCTTATCAGAATCAGGTGAAGGCCATGTCAAATAAATATGGCGTTGATGCGGCACTTGTACGAGCGGTTATTCATGCCGAGTCTGCCTTTCGGGTGAATGCGGTTTCTAGAGCTGGTGCTCAGGGGTTGATGCAGTTGATGCCCGCGACAGCACGTGATCTAGGTGTTACAAACAGCTTGAATGCAAACCAAAATATTGAAGGGGGAACGAAGTATCTGGCAGAGCTTTTGAAACGTTTTTCTGGCGATATTGCATTAGCTACAGCTGCTTATAACGCTGGGCCTGGCGCTGTGACACGATATAATGGAATCCCCCCCTATGCCGAAACGCAAGCGTACGTAAAGCGAGTGGCCATATTGAAGACTCGATACGCGCAAGTTAATTAGGGCGTTTGTGAATGTCTCTTAAGTTTTTCAGTAAATAGCGATTCGGATTTGTACGATTCGGTATGTGATGGAATGACGCGCTATTTAAAAGCTGCAACGTAAAGTGGGAGGTTAATCTAATGCTCGCCCGTAGAGTTTATCTGCAGTTCGATTAGGTGATTGGCTGTGCATGTCTCAGATTTCTTTTTCACAAGATAGACTCTCTGAAAAGGCGACTTACTTCTGATGCTACTCCTGCGCTGAACATTGGGTGGGGAATCGGTGCTACAGCAAGCACGATATCTACTGAAGGAAGAGCTGGCATCGTCATGTTATTAATGATTACTAAATCATTAGGTACACTGGATCTGGCCATAGCACTAATACCTAACCCTCTACGTAGTAAGCTTTTAATGGTTGTCGCACTAGAAGAGCTACAAAGTAATCTATAATTCTTTCCTTGTTTCTCTAAACCGTCTACAGCAGTGCTGTGAAATTTACAGTCCGCCTCATATAGGATTAGAGGGAGAGGGTTGCTGTGCATAAGATCTTCGTAACCGCCGTGTATCCAAACCCCTGAATCATGTCTAAGTAGATACCCCTCTTCCACGTCAGGTGAACGGGTCAGAATGGCTATATCTATCTCTCCAGCATCCAGCTTTAAGCGTAATTGGCTACTACAATCACAACAGATTTGAATATTCTGATGTGGAAGTTTATCCAAGATTATTTGAGTGATGTGCGGAAGTATCGACTCAGCGTAATCATCGGGGCAGCCAATGATGAGTGGGGGGTGCCCCTCGCCCTGAGAGAGGCTTCCTAACGCCTCGTCATGCAAGGAGAGTATCTTTCTGGCATAACTAACTAAAAGCTGCCCATGCTCTGTTAGCGCAAGATTACGTCCCTCTTTTATAAACAAGCGCTTACCAGTGTCGTCCTCTAGCTTTTTCATCTGCATACTAATGGCGCTTTGGGTGCGGAAGGTTTGTTTCGCCGCGCGGGTAAAGCTGCCTGTATCAACAAAAGCTAGAAAGCTCCTTAGCGCATCAATATCCATTTACTGTCTCATTCAAATAGGGGCAGGGTATCACCTATCAGGTTTTCCAATAGGTGCCATCAAAACTATTCGTTAGTCATACGAAATGCAAGTTGCCAGAATGGTACTTCTTAGGATTTATAGTGTGGAAAGGGGAGTTGAAATGGAATTAATTATTGGTAATAAAAATTATTCGTCCTGGTCTCTGCGAGGTTGGTTAATACTTAAAGCGTTTGATCTTCCTTTTAGTGAAAAAAAGCTATCACTTTTTACTGAATCATTTTATCAAGAGCTTGAACAGGTTACGCCTGTCGCAAAAGTCCCCGTGCTGGTGGACGGTGATATTAAAGTTTGGGATTCTTTAGCGATTTGTGAATATGTAAATGAGCAGTATCTTGAAGGGAAAGGTTGGCCGGTAGATCCTAGTCAGCGTGCTGTTGCACGAGCGGTAGTGGCGGAAATGCATTCTGGCTTCTCTGCTCTACGTAATGAAATGCCTATGAATTGCCGTGCTAATAGGTCTTTGGAGTTGAGTGATGGCGCGCTCAATGATGTATCTCGTATCGATAAGCTTTGGCAGCACTGCTTACAGCAGCGTTCTAATAACTTAAGCAGTGTGCGTCAAAATGATAGCGATAATCATGATTGGTTATTTGGCCAATTTAGCATAGTGGATGTGTTTTATGCACCGGTGGCTTTGCGCTTTCAAACTTATGGCATAGAACTTTCTGATGTTTCGCGTGCGTATCAGGCGCGTGTATTAAATCATCCTGCCATTCAGGATTGGATCAATGATGCTTTACAAGAAACAGAAGTCGTTGCTGAAGATGAGGCCGGTGTGGAGCGGTAAGCTTCAAACATTAATGGAAGGGCTTAAATGCAAGAGCTTAAGTTGATGAAAAGCCGCGCCTGTCATCAGGGGCGGCTTTGAGTGTTCAAGAAAGCTCGCTGGAGGTACTTTCTTGGAAACTAGGTTGTTTTAGCCAGAAAATTAGTGATCTAAAATCTGACTTAAGAACAGCTGTAGTCTATCGGTCTGAGGGTTCTGGAAGATCTCTTCAGGTGTGTTTTGCTCAACGATCTCACCTGCATCCATAAAGATAACGCGGTCGGCGACCTTCTTAGCAAACCCCATCTCATGAGTTACGCAGAGCATGGTCATGCCTTCTTCGGCAAGTTCAACCATGACATCGAGTACCTCTTTGATCATCTCTGGGTCAAGTGCTGAGGTAGGTTCATCGAATAACATGATTTCTGGATTCATGCACAGTGAGCGAGCGATAGCGACACGCTGCTGCTGACCACCGGAAAGTTGTCCCGGAAACTTAAGCGCTTGATCTGGAATTTTGACGCGCTCCAGATACTTCATGGCTGTAGCTTCCGCTTCTTTTTTCGGCTTCTTCTGAACCCAGATAGGGCCCAGCGTTAAGTTCTCAAGAATAGTGAGGTGCGGAAACAGATTGAAATGCTGGAAAACCATACCAACTTCACGCCGAATAGCCTCAATATTTTTCACATCTTCAATCATTTCCACGCCGTTGACGATAAGAGAGCCACGTTGAAACTCTTCTAGGCGATTGATACAGCGAATCATTGTCGATTTGCCTGAACCTGAAGGGCCGCAGATAACGATACGCTCCCCTTTTTTAACGCGAAGATTAATATCCTTCAATACATGGAAGTCGCCATACCACTTATTGAGGTCTTTAATAACGATGATATCGTCATTACTTTCGATGCTTTGTTCGTGTTCAATGCTCACAAAGATGCCCCTTAATTTTTATGGCTAGTGTCTAGCTTACGTTCGATGGAGTTGCTGATCATGGACATACTAAAACAGCAGATCCAAAAAACGACAGCGACAAATAAATAACCTTCAGTTGAATGCCCGCCTAACCAGTTAGAGTTGGTTAGGGCTGTTTGGGTTGTACTGAGCATCTCGAAAATGCCGATAATTAATAAGAACGTAGTGTTCTTAAACAGCATGACAAAGGTTGCCAAAATGTTTGGCATGGAGATTTTTATAACTTGCGGCAAAATAATCAGTAAGGTTTTTTGCCAAAAGTTTAGACCTAATGAATCAGCTGCTTCGTATTGACCTTTTGGAACGGCTTGGAAGCCGCCGCGAAATACTTCTGCCATATAGCCAGACATAAAGAGTGTTAATACGATCCATACACGGACAAGTTTGTCGACATTGGTTCCTTCTGGAAAAAACAATGGCAACATAACAGAGCCCATAAAGAACAGAGCCAAGACCGGAACACCACGGAAGAACTCGATAAGCACGATACTGACACTTCGAATAAAAGGCATATCCGAGCGGCGCCCAAGTGCCCAAAGAAAGCTTAATGGAAAGGCGACAATAATACTGGCCGCTGCTAGAAGGACGTTAAGTGTGAATCCCCCCCAGTAATCAGTAGACACATATTCGAGTCCAATCCAGCTGCCATCCAAAAATAAAATAGAGATAAATGGAAGAAGTAAAAATAGTGGAATCGCTATTTTATTTCGCAGATCTTTATTTAATTTAAAGGAAGCAATGATAATTGCGACAAGGCCGATGAGGCATAAGTTTACTCGCCAGATCTCTTCAACAGGATAGCTGCCGTAGAAAAACTGTTTAGACCATGCAATGACAAAGACCCAGCAGGCGCCATTCTCATTAGTGCAGGCAGATTGTGTGTTACCAACCCAGTTAGCTGAAATAAATAACCAGTCGACTAGCGGTGGGATCACTGTGGCAAAGAATGCAATGATCGCAAGTGTCACAATCGTATTTACAGGTGAAGAAAACAGGTTTTCTTTCATCCAGTGAATAGGACCAATCGTATCGTTGGGCGCAGGTTGAGCGGGTAAAGGTTTAAATTCTTTCATAGCATCAATTCCGCTCAGCTAGTTCAACGCTTGCATTGAATCGATTCATTACAAACGAGATAGACATATTAATGACAAAATAAACCGCCATGGTCATAAAGACGATCTCAATCGCCTGACCGGTTTGGTTTAGTGTTGTCCCCACAAAAACAGTAAAAAGGTCTGGATAGCCAATTGCGGTAGCGAGCGTGGAGTTTTTTACCAAACTTTGGTACTCACTGTTAAGAAGAGGCGTAATCACGCGCATAGCCTGTGGAACTATGATCAGTTTCATGATCTTGCTCTCTTTCAAACCTAGGCTTCTTGCCGCTTCCCTTTGTCCTTGAGGAACAGCTTGAATCCCTGCACGAACTGCTTCTGCGATAAAAGCGCCTGTATAAATAGTGAGCGCCAACGCAAGAGCCATAAGCTCTGGGATAACTGTAATACCGCCACGGAAGTTAAAACCTTTAAGGGCGGGGAAGTCCCAGATAAAAGGAAAACCTGATACAAATAAAGCGAGTAGTGGCAGACCTAAAAGTATACCAATGCTGGTTGAAAGAACTGGAAATTGTTGCCCTGTCTCATTCTGCCTGTTTTTGGCCCAGCGAATGAGTATGAATATGCCTGCAATCGCTGCTGCAATAGCACCATAGACAATACCTGCGCCTGATTCAGCAATTAGCCCTGGGAAATAGAGCCCTCGGACATTAAGAAAAATCATTTCACCAAAGCTCATACTCTGACGTGCACTTGGTAGCGCTGCCAAGACTGCGAAGTACCAGAAGAAAATTTGCAAAAGTAGGGGGATATTACGGAAGGTTTCAATATAGGCAACGGCAAGTTTACGGATCAGCCAGTTATGGGAAAAGTGTGCAATCCCCATAAGAAAGCCGACTATTGTCGATAAAATAATGCCTATGGTTGAAACTAAAATTGTATTTAGTAGGCCTACAATAAATGTGCGCCCATAAGTGTGAGTAGCATCGTAGGGGACTAGCGACATTAAAATGTCGAAACCCGCGGTGGTGGATAGGAAGTCATAACCGCTTTTAATGCCGCGTGCTTCCATGTTCGCTAAGGTATTAGAAACGATCCCATAAAAGAAATAGGCTAATCCGATCAAAAGTAAAAATTGATAGATCAGAGAGCGATTTCTAGGGTTGTTGAAGAAGGAGGGTGAGGATTTCACCAATGGCTTTTCAGGCATAATTAAGCACTTATCTTCAGAAGGTTAATAGTAAACATAGCAGAGGGACACGAATGTCCCTCTGTTTTTTTCTTATTAACGTACTGGCGAAGAGTACATAATGCCGCCCTTGTTCCATTGGGCGTTAAGTCCACGAGAGATTTTTAGTGGTGAACCTGTACCTACATTACGCTCAAAGCTTTCTGCGTAGTTACCGACTTGCTTCACAATGTTGTAACCCCACTCAGCAGGGATTCCCATTTTTGAGCCAGAATCACCTTCTGATCCCATTAGGCGTTTTTGTGATGGGTTGCCTTCTGCTTTTGCTTTATCAGCAGATGCGCTGTCGATACCTAAAAATTCAGCCTCAACCATTGCCATTAAAGACCAGCGAACTACGTTAAACCAAGCGTCATCGCCCTGGCTTACAACAGGACCTAGTGGTTCTTTAGAAATTACTTCAGGAAGTACCATTGCCGAAGCAGGATCTTTTAGGCCGATACGTAGTGCGTATAATTGTGATTGGTCGGATGTAAGTACATCGCAGCGGCCGCTTTCGAAGCCTCCACGTGTTTGGTCAGACGTATCGAAAGTAATCGCTTTATAAGTAATGCCGTTAGCACGGAAATAATCGGCTAGGTTCAATTCACTGGTTGTACCTGCTTGGATACAGACTGCTGCTCCGTCAAGCTCTAGTGCACTTTTAACACCTAGATCTTTGGAAACCATAAAGCCTTGCCCATCGTAATAGTTTACGCCAGCGAAATTTAAGCCAAGCGATGTATCACGAGTATGTGTCCAAGTGGTATTACGTGAAAGAATATCTATTTCACCTGATTGAAGAGCGGTGAAACGTTCTTTAGCTGTTAATGGTTTATATTGAACTTTACTAGCATCACCTAAAACTGCAGCAGCAACCGCGCGGCATACGTCTACATCTAGACCGCTCCAAGTGCCATGCTCATCCTTCTGTGAGAAACCTGCTAAACCTGTACTCACACCACAAGATACATTGCCACGTTTTTGCACATCTTCTAGGGTGCCAGCTTGCGCGCCAAAAGATAAACCAATCGCTAAACTCGTAGCAATAACTGAGGTAACTCGTTTCATCATCATTCTCCGTCAAGTGTGTTGGCGACGCCGCCTTTTTTATAGTTTTTATTGTTGAAATTAGAAAGCGCAGTAAGTTTTAAAAATTGTCTTATAGAGTCTAGAAGAATATAGACCTATGCGTGGTTTAAATTAGACTTTAGTATTACTATTCTGTTTGGTCCCTATTTACGGGGGCTGTAGCCTATTATTGGATTATCTAATATGTGAGATTTTTACTCCGAAACGAAACTTTTGTACTGAAATTGGAAAAATCTTGTTTGGGTTTGAGCTCAAAAGTTAGTAAACGTGATCTGAATTGTTAGTTTTAGTGTTAAGACATCCACTGATTAAAGGCTTTGTTTTTCCGCTGTTTCGCGGTATAAATGCGCGCAAATAAACACACCTATATGGTGTTAAAGCTGATAACTTTAAAAGTATTTGAGAGGGCTTTATTTGGCTATTTCTCAAATAGGTGAGAACAATATGACAACCTCTTATAGTGAAACGCTGCATAAAGGCTACGGCCAAGCATTTGATGTTGAAGAAGTGCTATTTGAACAGCAGACGGATTCTTGGCATTTAATTATCTTTCGTAACGCGGTCTATGGCACTGTAATGGCTTTGGATGGCATCATCCAAACTACAGAGAGAGATGAGTTTGTCTACCATGAAATGCTAACGCATGTGCCATTAATTGCTCACGGTAGTGCTAAGCGGGTGTTGATTATTGGCGGTGGTGATGGCGGAATTTTACGTGAAGTATGTCGGCATCACTCTGTTGAGCATGTTACTCAGGTAGAGATTGATCAAGCTGTCATTGATATGTGTAAAGAGCATCTACCAAATCACTCCGCAGGTGCTTTTGATGACCCACGAACCAACATCGTGATTGCTGACGGTGTGGAATATGTCACTCAGACCGATGAAAAGTTTGATGTTATTATTTCTGATTGTACTGACCCCGTCGGTCCTGGAGAAGTTTTATTCTCTAGCCGTTTCTATGAAGGCTGCAAACGCCTTTTGAATGACGGAGGTGTTTTTGTGGCTCAAAATGGCGTGCCGTTTCTACAGCAAGATGAAGTGATCACTACGAAACGTCGTTTGAGTCCCTATTTTTCTGACCAGTCGTTTTACACAGCAGCAGTGCCAACCTATATCGGTGGAGTGATGACGTTAGCTTGGGGTTCCGACAATGACGCGTTACGCTCATTTGGCTTAGATGAATTGAAAGCCCGTTATGAGAACAGTGGTATTACAACGCGTTATTACAACCCACAGGTCCATTTAGGAAGTTTTGGGTTACCACAATATTTGCTAGATGCGTTAGAGGAGGCCTAATCGCTCTTTGACTAAAAGCCGATTTTACCGTCGGCTTATTATCTATGGCTTTTCTGCTAAGCTCCTACCACTGATTGATTTAAAAAACTTACAGGCTTAATTCTATTGAACAGCTATGTTCGCCTTTCCGGTTTCTATTTTTTCTACTTCGCTCTTTTGGGTGCACTCGTCCCATATTGGAGCCTTTACTTAACCTCTTTTGATTTTGATGCAAAAACAATAGGTACATTGATGGCGCTTCTTCAAGTATCGCGCATTATTGCGCCGAATCTATGGGGATGGGTGGCTGATCGAAGTGGTAAACGTGTTGAAATAGTACGTTTTGGGGCATTAATGACCTGCATAGTATTTATCGCTATGTTTTGGCAGGATACGGCCTTAGGTATTGGTTTGGTCATGCTGGCGTTTAGTTTTTTTTGGAATGCTGTTTTACCTCAATTTGAAGTGATTACTTTAGAAGCGTTAGGTGACGAAAAAAGTCGATATAGCCAAGTGCGGCTATGGGGATCAATTGGCTTTATAATCACCGTTGTCGGTATTGGGGCGTTATTGGACTATGTTGAAATTGATTACCTTCCTTGGGTTTTATTGGCATTGATGCTAGCCATTTGGCTGAACACTTTACTGATTCCAAAGCCAGCACCGTTTACAGTATCGTCGGCTGGCAAGCAGGGCTCTTCGGGGTTTATAAAGCTTTTGTTACGCCCTCAAGTAATAGCCTTTTTCGTTATCTGCTTTCTTGTGCAGTTTGGACATGGCGCCTATTACACTTTTTACAGTGTTTTAATGGTTGATGTTGGGTACAGTCGGACCGAGGTTGGGCTCTTATGGGCTGTGGGCGTGGTTGCAGAAGTGCTGGTCTTTATCTACATGCACTGGATGATAAAACGCTGGGGTATTCGCGCTATTATGATAGTCAGCTTATTGATGTGCGTTATTCGATGGTTCTTAATCGGTGTGGTACCAGAAAGCTTGTTGATTATGTTGTTTGCGCAAACATTACATGCGGCTACATTTGGTTGTTTGCATGCTGTAGGGATAGCTTTAGTTCATCAATACTTTTCTACACAAACACATGGGCAGGGGCAAGCGCTTTTTTCTAGTATTGGTTTTGGCTTAGGTGGCGCGTTAGGCGCTGTGGTGAGTGGATTTCTATGGGATGATTATGGTGCTTTCTACACATTTGCCCTTTCTGCAGGTGCCAGTTTGATTGCAGTTATATTAGCTCTTCTATGGATATACCCTGAGAAGGTACGTCCTAGTTGATCTTTTACTTTTTCCTAAACCAGTTACGCTTGGCCACATTGTTGCTCAGCAAGAATAGTGAGCTTTTGTTTGGCAATTAGGCTCGGCAGATGGATCATTCTGATGGTGATCTTTTGATTGTCGAGCCCAGTAGCAGAGATTACTTTGCAAGCATGGACGGTATACTCCTTTTGGTTGAAGGAACGTCTAACAACGCCAATTCTTAGAACACTTTCGCTTTCCCATTCACTGTGCGTAGCTAGTTGATCAAGATCGCTATTAAAAAAATCTGCGATCAATTTATGTTTCTTACTGTAATGCACAACAGGGGCTTGTTTTGAATGATCTATTTTTTCGTGGCGAATACCTTCATTGTTAAAGTAGCCTGATGGTTTTTGAGTGTTGTCACTAAAGAAGGTTTGAGCCGAAGTGTTAGTGCTGATCACTAAAGCCCATAAAGCTAGTACCAATGTAACCAGTAGATAGTTAATGGCTGATTCATTTGAACCACTTGAACGATGAGTTATAAATATCATATATACGAGCCTGACTTTTTGCGTAATTTATCGGTAATATGTTGATATAACAAGAATAAGTTTATTAAAATTTTATCTTTCTAATTCTAGTGTTTTTAGCATTTTATCCTAGATGCTAGAGGGCTTTGTTTGTTCATAATGAGTCGCATGTTTTAAGGTTTTTTTTGTTTTTAATGGCAGGGTAAATGAATAAATTAAGTAATTTTTTTATAATTAATCTGTGGTTTTATTACTTATTGATCGGCTGTTTTCTTTTAAAAAGTCGCTATGAAATAGATCAGCATGCGTATATGTTGGAAAACAATTGATCTGGATATTTTGCACTGCCGTAGTTTTGCTATAGGATTAGTATATTGTGCCACCCAAAAGAGGGCTCGGGGAATGAAGTTTAATATTGATATTGATATGTCTCCTGAAGAGCTGCGTAAAGTTCTGGGCTTGCCAGATGTGCAGAAGTTTCAGGAAGATATGATGGCTAAGATTACTGAGCAGATGGATGCTGGGGCGGAAGGATATGATCCTTTAACCTTGTTTAAGCCTTATCTGACCGGTGGTACCGGGTCTATGGAAGCACTGCAAAAATTCATGATGAATTTGATGACGTCCAGTTACGGCAGTTCAAATAATAAAAAAGATTGATCAACAATAGAGTGATCATATGAAACCGAAGGAATTAGACGAGAGAGATGGTAGCTTGCGTATTTTAAGAAAGTATACAAATCGTCGTTTGTATGACACTTCTCGTAGTTGTTACGTTACATTAGAAGACGTGAAGCAATTAGTGTTAAGTGGTGAAGCATTTAAAGTTGAAGATTCCAAAACCGGTAACGAGCTAACACGTAATATATTATTGCAAATTATTAGTGAGCAAGAAGCTTTAGGTCACGGAACACTGCTAACTAATCAGGTGTTGCAACAATTGATCCGTTTTTACGGTGACAGTATGCAGGGCATGATGAGTCAGTATTTAGAGCAAAGCATAGCGTCTTTCTTGGAGCATCAGGATCGTATTAGAGATCAGATGCAGACAATGATGGGAGCGGCAAACCCTCTTACCATGATGAACCGTATTGCGGATCAAAATATGCAGAACATGCAGATGTGGGGAGGAATGTTTAAACCTGAAGAACATCCCGGTGGGGACGTTACAGAAGAAGAGCCTGAGAAGAAGGATAAGTCTTAAACAGTTTTATCCTGTATTCTGGTTTGAGCATGTAAAAAAGGGACATATAGATATGTCCCTTTTTTGTGTTTCTATATTAAAGGCTTTTACTTCATATCCGGCATGTTGCGGCCATAAAAGATTTCATTCATCTCTTTATAAAGGCGTTTTGTTATCTCTTTAACTTCTGATGTCCCAAGTTCTTCCTTCGTGGTATGAAACAGATAAGTATTCAGATCAAAATCCTTTAGCATCATTTTGGTGTGAAAAATATTTTCTTGATAAACATTCACATCAAGCATCTGATAATGATCGTGTATGTCGGGTGTGAAGAAGTTTTGGATGGAATTGATGTCATGGTCAATGTAATGCTTAACGCCCGCCACGTCACGCGTAAATCCTCTAACACGATAATCAATCGTGACTATATCTGATTCAAGTTGATGAATTAGATAATTGAGCGCCTTAAGCGGCGAGATAATACCGCAGGTCGAGACTTCTATGTCAGCTCTAAAAGTGCAGATACCATCATCCGGATGAGCTTCCGGGTATGTATGTACGCAAATATGGCTTTTATCTAAATGGGCGACGACTGAATCTGGCATTGGCCCAGGTTTTTCAGTGGTATCGACATCTCCAGAGTCTTTAATCGGCTCTTCGGCGACTAGCAGAGTAACGCTGGCACCTTGAGGTTCATAGTCTTGGCGGGCAACGTTCAATATGTTGGCGCCAATGATCTCACAGCACTCACTTAAAATTTCAGTTAAACGGTCAGCATTATATTGCTCATCGATATACTCAATGTATTCTGCTTTTTGTTGTGCTGTTTGGGCATAACAAACATCGTAGATGCAGAAACTTAGGCTTTTGGTGAGATTATTAAAGCCTTCAAGCTTAATTTTTTGAGTCGTTGGCAAAGCGGTTCGCTCCGTTAATCATGCAATACGAAATTCAGACGCGCGATTTTAGTAAACAATTAAGCTTGGAGGAAGCAAAAAGTCACTGTTATTTAGCTGAAATTAGTTAATAGTGATGGTGGGTGGTTATCAAGGGATGTTAATCCCTCTCTACTAACCAATCTACAATAGCCGGAGCGACTTGCGTTTGGGATTTGCCAGATACAAATACGCCTATATGTCCTCCTTTGACTTCCAATTCTTGGTAGTCTGTGGAACTCACGTGTTCTTTAAGGGCAGTAGATGCACGTGGCGGTACTAAGTGATCAAAGCTACCGTATACGTTCAGAATGGGCTGTTGGATATCTGCTAAATTGACAGTTTTATTGCCAATTTTGGCTTCCGCTTTGATGAGCTTATTTTGTTGGAAGAACTGAGTGATAAACTCCCGGAACGCTTCGCCTGCCTGGTCGGGGCTATCGAATATCCATTTTTCCATACGTAAAAAGCTCAGAGCGCTTTCTTGATTCTCAAGCTGGTTAGGCATGCCTAAGTTTTTCTGTACGCCTAGGCGCATTGGCATTAGAGAGTTGTATGAATCGTTCAGCATACTGCCTGGGATATTGCCGTAAGTTTCTACCGCGAGGTCTGCATCCACATATTTAGCAAGATGATAAAGTAGATTATCTTCTGTTTGAAAATCTACAGGCGTTACCATCGTGACAAGGTTTTTAATCTTTTGAGGATTTAAAGCGGTGTAACACAAACTAAACGTCCCGCCTTGGCATATGCCAAGTAGATTCGTTTGCTCTGTATCTGCGTGTGCCGTAACAGAATCTACGCAGTTATTTAAATACTCGTTGATATAATCATCTAGATCTAAATAACGATCTGCCGCATCGGGGTAGCCCCAATCAATTAAATAGATATCTAAACCAAGCTCTAACAGTCGTTGTAGCATGGAGCGCTTAGATTCTAGATCAATCATGTAAGGGCGATTAACCAGGGCATAACAGATGAGTAACGGTGTTTTACAGCGTTTTTTAGCACTAGATTGGTAGTAACGGAGTTTGAGCTTGTCTTCCGTGTATATGACTTCATAAGGAGTCGAGTCTACGTCGACCTCTTTGAGCTGGTTGAGGGTGTTAAAGCTTTTTAATAGCTTACGATTAAATTCAAGTAACTCATGGGAGACGGTTGCGGGATCAAGATCAAATCCATTCATGGCCGTTTATCCTTTTTTTGCTTTCTTAAGAGACGCTACTTCTTTTTTAAGAGAAGCGATCTCTTTTTTAAGTTCAGCAATAGCGTTAGATGTAGTGTTTTCTTGCAGCTGGTTTAGTTGCTCTTGAAACTCGAGCATTTCACGGCGATTCACGCGCATCTCTTTACGAAGTTTGTGCTGACGCTGGAGTGCTGTATCGAGCCCGGTGCGTGTTGCTAAACCCACTGATTGGAAGTGTATGTCACGAACATCTTGTAGGAATTTTCTTAGCTGCATAAGTGCATTACTTATGCGTCCGTGGGAGCGCTGATAAACATCCGTAAATACAGTCACGGAATAAGCGGATTCATACGCCTCTACCCAGATATCATGAAGCGCTTGTAAGCTAGAAATGTTAGTTTCGGGATTGTTTAAAGTCTGTAGCATTTTTTCAGAAGCATTTTGATTAATGGAGTTGTAGTGCTCCATATATTCGTGAAGTGCTTCTTGGTATTCCAGTGTAAGGGCCGTTGCTTCTCTGAGCTGCTCTTGAGTTTCTCTATTGCTGCCTACGACCGGTGTTTCAATTAGGCTTTTCATACCACTGATAAAAGGGTTTTCGAAAAGCAGATCATCTTTAAAGCTGTGCGTTTTGAAAAGGGCAGCAAATTGCTCAGGAAATTGCCACTGCTGCATGAGAGCATCAGTGGTTTGTTGTTGCATATATTGCTGGAATTGTTGAACTGCTTCGTTAAGCGGTTGCTTAGTACCGGCTTTGTATTGTTTCAATAACTCTTCACCGTAAGCGGTGAAATTACTGGATTGGGCTCCTAGAATGTCTAAAAGTTGAGCGAACTGTTGGGGGGCTTCTTGGCGAAGGTTGTTTTGGTTGCTGGATACAAATTTAGCCCATTCTGCTGGAGGCTGTAAGTCATTACCCGCAGTGATGTTTTTCCAGTATTCCTTCTGAGCGTCCAGCAGGGCTTCAATCGTTAAGCCGCTATTATCCATCAGTTCAATCTCTTTGAAGTTATTCAATTGGGTTATCTTATTACAACTAGCGCCTGCTTACATCCGATTATCGATGGGACTTTAGGATTTGTACTAGATGATTAGCTGTGTTAGATAAGGTTCGATTACGGTGGTATATGATCCCTAAGTTACGATGAACGGGTTCTGAATCAATTACATTGAGTACGGTCAAATCATCATTAACTAAGCGCTGCGGTAACAGGCTCCATCCTAAACCAATGCTGACCATCATTCGGATTGTATCAAGGTAATTTGTCGATATGGTTACATTGAGTTCAAGTTGATGGTGTAAGAAAAGTTTTTCTACAAGAGAGCGTGTAAATGTATTACTGCCTGGAAGTATCGCGTTGTATTGCGTTAACTCTTCTAGCTCAATTTGGGATTTGTCTGCTAAGGGGTGGTCATTAGAAACTACGTACATGAGTAGATCATCCCAGATTATTTCGGAGTGGATGTTAGGATCTGGTTCGGGGGATAAGGTAATAAGTGCTAATTCTAGATCGCCTTTCAAAACGCCTTCATAGGCAACTTCTGATTCAGCAAACTGCAGATCAAGTTCAACTTTGGGGCACTCTTCGCTAAATTGTTTTAAAAGGGGAGGGAGTCTATGCAGACTAATATGATGGCTGGCCGCAAGAGATAAGCCTCCGGTGATCTCCCCGCCTGCTAAATTACCTATAGCGCGTTTAGCGTCATCGAGCTGTAGCAGAATATCTTTTGCTCTTGGTAGTAGTGCTTCTCCAGCTTCAGTGAGTGAAACCGTTCGCCCTATGCGATCAAACAGTTTGCTTGATAGTTGCTCTTCTAATAGCGCAATGCGCTTGCTGATAGCGGACTGGGTCAAATAAAGATGGTCTGCAGCTTTAGAAAAAGAATTGCTCTCAGCAACAGCAAGAAATGCCTGTAATGTATTGGTATCCATATTTGTTCTCCTGATGCTTGAGAGTTGAGTCTATATATTCCTATTTGGAATGCAAAGTATAAAAAATATGAATTTGTTTTCTAGTATTGGCTGCACTAGGATAGCTACATATAAAAAATCGACAGGCTCTGTGGGAGGGTCGGTTGATAAAAAGAATAGTGAGGTAAGCTCCCGTGGCTGGACAAACATTATACGACAAGTTATTTGATGCACATTTGGTGCGCACTAACGAAGATGGCAGTTCTTTGATCTATATTGATCGACAGGTACTACATGAAGTTACATCTCCGCAGGCATTTGAAGGATTACGAATTGCGGGTCGTCAGCCGTGGCGTATTGATGCCAATATCGCAACTCCTGATCATAACGTTCCTACGACTGAGCGTTCAGGCGGTGTGGATCTTATTGTTGACCCTGTCTCTAAAATCCAAGTCAAAACTTTGGATGAGAACTGTGATGAATTTGGCATCTTAGAATTCAAAATGAACGATCAGCGCCAAGGTATTGTTCATGTTATGGCGCCAGAGCAAGGTGCAATTCTTCCGGGCGTCACCGCTGTATGCGGAGATTCGCATACCGCTACATTAGGTGCGCTAGGCGCATTGGCTCATGGTGTGGGTACATCTGAAGTAGAACACGTTCTTGCAACTCAGTGTTTGATCACTAAAAAGATGAAAAACATGCTTGTGCGTGTGGATGGTGAATTAGGTCTGGGTGTTACGCCGAAGGATGTTGTATTGCATGTTATTGGTGTTATCGGCACCGCAGGTGGTACAGGCTATGCGATCGAATTTGGTGGCGATGTCTTCCGTAATATGTCAATGGAAGGCCGTATGACGGTTTGTAATATGGCGATTGAGGCTGGGGCGCGCGTAGGTTTAGTTGCTGTAGATCAGATCACAGTTGATTATGTCGAAGGGCGCTCGTTTGCTCCTAAAGGGGAACAGTGGGATCAGGCGGTAGAGGCATGGAAAGATTTGGTTTCTGATGCGGATGCTGAATTTGATGAGACTGTTGTGATTAATGGTGCTGATATCGACCCACAGGTGACTTGGGGTACCTCTCCTGAGATGGTTGTGAGTGTTAATGATCAAGTACCAAACCCTGCGAATGAAACAGATCAAGTTAAAATTGATGGGATCAATCGTGCACTTGAGTACATGGGTTTAAATGCGGACCAAAAGATCACAGATATTAAGCTAGACCGTGTATTTATTGGCTCTTGTACAAACTCACGTATTGAAGACCTTCGTGATGCGGCAAAAGTCGTTGAAGGACGTAAAGTTGCGGACAATATTATTCAGGCACTAGTTGTGCCGGGTTCTGGCTTAGTAAAAGAGCAGGCTGAACAAGAAGGTTTAGATAAAATCTTTGTTGAGGCGGGCCTTGAATGGCGTGAGCCGGGTTGTTCAATGTGCTTAGCAATGAACCCTGATAAGTTAGGCAATGGCGAGCATTGCGCATCTACATCTAACCGTAACTTTGAAGGTCGTCAGGGCTTTGGTGGCCGAACGCATTTGGTTAGCCCCGCGATGGCTGCAGCTGCTGCAGTATCCGGCAGTTTTGTTGATGTACGTGAATTGATTAAATAAAGGTATCGGAGAGCAAAATGAATAAGTTTACATTGCATACAGGTGTTGCTGCTCCAATGGATCGAGCAAATATCGATACCGATATGATCATTCCTAAGCAGTTCTTAAAGTCTATCAAGCGTTCAGGTTTTGGTAAAAACTTGTTTGATGAGCTTCGTTATCTAGATGAAGGTCAGCCTGATCAAGAGTGTACTGGACGTCCTCTTAATAAAGATTTTGTATTGAACCAGTCTCGCTATCAAGGTACTAGTGTGCTGTTAGCGCGTGAGAACTTTGGTTGCGGCTCTAGCCGTGAACATGCGCCTTGGGCATTAGAAGATTTTGGTATCCGTTCGGTTATTGCGCCAAGCTTCGCAGAGATTTTCTACAATAACTGCTTTAAAAATGGTTTGCTGCCAATTGTATTAAGTGAAGAGCAGGTTGATAAGCTTTTTACTGAAGTTCAAGCAAACGAAGGGTATGAACTAACCGTTAATCTTGAAGAGCAGATTGTTGTGACGCCATCAGGTGAAAAGATCGCGTTTGAGATTGATGATTTCCGTAAGCATTGCCTACTTAATGGTTTGGACGATATTGGTCTGACCTTGCAACATGCTGATGATATCCGCGCATATGAAGCTAAGCGTCAAGCTGAAGCGCCTTGGTTGTTTGGTGCAATTAAGTAACGCATAAGTATTAATGAGTTAATCGCTAAGCTAGCTAAACCATAGTGGTTAATACTAAGAATTTTGTATCTCAGTTATAGAGATAAATGAAAGGTTATAAACATGTCTAAAAACGTTTTAATTTTACCTGGTGATGGCATTGGTCCTGAGATCGTTGCTGAAACGCGTCGTGTACTAGAATTAGTTAATGGCCAAGATGACTTAGGGTTAGAGTTAAGCGAAGCGCTAGTGGGCGGTGCTGCTATTGATGCTGATGGTGTTCCGCTTCCTGAATCTACGTTGGAAGCTGCTAAAGCAGCGGATGCAATATTGCTAGGTGCGGTTGGTGGACCTAAGTGGGATACAAATCCTGATTTTCAGATTCGTCCTGAAAAAGGTCTATTAGGTATTCGTTCAAATCTTGGTCTGTTTGGTAACTTGCGTCCGGCTATTTTGTACCCTCAGTTAGCACATGCTTCTACATTGAAGCCTGAAGTGGTGTCTGGCTTAGATATCTTGATCGTACGTGAGCTAACCGGCGGTATCTACTTTGGTCAGCCTCGTGGTATTCGTGAAAAAGAGGGTGGAATTCGCGAAGGTTATAACACTTACGTTTATGATGAAAACGAGATTCGCCGTATTGGTCGCGTCGCGTTTGAAGCCGCAATGGCGCGTGATAAACGTTTGTGCTCTGTGGATAAAGCTAACGTACTTGAAGTAACCGTGCTTTGGCGTGAAATTATGGAAGACTTAGCGAAGGAATACCCAGAAGTTGAGTTGAGCCATATGTATGTTGACAACGCAGCGATGCAGCTAGTGCGTGCGCCGAAGCAGTTTGACGTAGTTGTTACGGGCAATATGTTCGGTGATATCTTGTCTGATGCAGCGGCTATGCTAACGGGCTCAATTGGTATGTTACCTTCCGCGTCTTTGGATGTAGACGGTAAAGGTATGTATGAACCTTGTCATGGTTCTGCACCTGATATCGCAGGTCAAGGTCTTGCTAACCCGCTAGCGACAATTTTATCTGCGGCGATGATGCTACGTTACTCTTTGGATGCAGGCGATACGGCTGACCGTATAGAAGCGGCAGTCAGCAATGTACTAGACCAAAATCTACGCACTGCAGATATCTGGTCTGAAGGTATGCAGAAAGTATCTACTTCAGAGATGGGTGATGCGGTTGTTGCAGCGCTTAGCTGATCGATAACCCCTTAAGACGATAGGCGCGGTAGTTTATAGCGCCCATCGCGCTTTTGTAGCATAATATGCCCCCATTGTCGGTTCTTGGAGTGAAATATCGCTTTAAGTACCGATTTTGTGTTTTTTAGAATCCGAATTTTTGGTGAATTTGATGAAACGTGTAGGATTTGTTGGTTGGCGCGGCATGGTAGGTTCTGTCCTAATGCAGCGCATGATGGAAGAGCGTGATTTCGACCAGATCGAAGAGCCGGTCTTCTTTACCACTTCACAGGTAGGTCAGGCTGGACCGGATATTGGTAAAGATATTCCAGCGCTGAAAGATGCGACATCCATTGATGAACTTAAGCAGATGGATGCCATTATTTCCTGCCAGGGTGGCGACTACACGAAACAGGTTTATTCTGATCTGCGTTCAGCAGGATGGGATGGCTACTGGATTGATGCTGCATCCTCCCTGCGTATGGATGACAGCGCGATCATCGTGCTTGATCCTGTAAATATGAACGTGATCAAAGATGGTCTATCTAAAGGTGTTAAAACCTATGTAGGTGGTAACTGTACAGTATCGCTTATGTTGATGGGGCTTGGTGGACTCTTTAATGCGGGTCAGATTGAGTGGATGACTTCCATGACATATCAGGCGGCATCAGGTGGTGGTGCGCGTCATATGCGTGAACTAATCTCCCAAATGGGTGTGATTAATGATTCTGTCGCTGCTGATCTAGCGAACCCTGCGAGTGCAATTTTAAATATCGATCGTCAAGTTGCGGAGACTATCCGTGGTGATGCAATGCCGGTTGATAATTTTGGTGTTCCTCTTGCTGGTTCCCTTATTCCTTGGATCGATACTAAGTTGGATAATGGTCAGAGCCGTGAAGAGTGGAAAGCATACGCTGAGACAAATAAAATTTTAGGATTGGATAATAACCCGATTCCTATTGATGGTACCTGTGTGCGTATTGGTGCGATGCGTTGCCATAGCCAAGCATTCACTATCAAGCTTAAGCAGAATGTTCCAATGGATGAGATCGAATCGATGCTTGCTGAAGCAAATGATTGGGTTAAAGTGATTCCAAATGAACGTGATATTACGTCTCAGGAACTAACACCTGCTAAAATTACAGGAACGCTGAATGTGCCTGTTGGTCGTTTACGTAAAATGAATTTAGGTGACGAATACCTAAATGCATTCAGTGTAGGTGATCAGCTTCTTTGGGGTGCTGCAGAACCATTGCGTCGTATGTTGAGAATTTTGTTAGAAGATTAATTCTTTTTGCAAAAAAAAAATCTGTATTTCTACTAGCCCGGCATTGCTCGGGCTGGTTTGTTTTTAGGGTATGAAAAATGAGTGAAGGTTATAAAGTTGCTGTTGTTGGCGCTACGGGGATGGTTGGTGAGGCTATTCTAGAGATTCTGGAGCAGAGAGAGTTTCCTGTAGAGCAGTTGTTTGTGTTGGCGAGTGAGAACAGTGTAGGTAAAACCATTCAATTCAATGAGAAGTCACATAAGGTTGAGCTTGTTGATGATTTTGATTTCTCTGAAACGCAAATTGCATTCTTTACTGCTGGATCTTCGGTCTCAGAAGAGCATGCCCAGGTAGCGGCTGATCAGGGCTGTGTCGTGATCGATAATACCTCTTTCTTTAGATATGAATATGATGTGCCATTGGTTGTGCCTGAGGTAAACCCGGAAAGTATTGCTGATTTCAGAAGCCGGGGGATTATTGCAAATCCTAATTGTTCTACTATTCAGATGCTGTTGGCTCTTGCGCCTATTCACCGCCATGCGTCAATCAAAAGAATTAATGTTGCCACTTATCAAGCGGTTTCAGGAACAGGCAAAAGTGGTGTAGAGGAGTTAGCGGGGCAGACTGCTAAGCTGCTAAATGCTCAAACACCGGAAAATAAGGCTTATCCAAAACAAATCGCTTTTAATGTGCTACCGCAGATTGATGATTTCCAAGAAAACGGCTATACCAAAGAAGAGATGAAAATGGTTTGGGAAACTCAGAAAATTCTGGGCGATGAATCTATCATGGTTAACCCGACCTGCGTGCGCGTACCTGTATTCTTCGGACATAGTGAAGCGGTTCATATTGAATGCTGGGATAGTATTAGTGCTGAAGAAGTTAAAGAATTAATGGCTCAGACATCCGGTGTGCAGCTTGTCGATGAGCAGGTTGATGGTGGTTATGCTACAGCAGTCACTGATGCAGCGAAGAGTGATGAGGTATTCGTTAGTCGTATACGCGAAGATATTTCGTGTGAAAATGCTATAAATCTATGGGTTGTTGCCGATAACGTTCGCAAAGGGGCAGCACTTAACAGTGTACAAATTGCAGAAATCTTGGTTCAGCAGCATATTTAAAGCGTTTATCTGAAGAGAAATACAAACAACTGTTTGTATTTCCTTGACCCATAAGCGGTTTATAAATAATACTGTGAGTAGATTTCGGAATCGCAACCCTCTGATTTGAGCTAAGTTTTGAGCCGAACATAGAGGGTAGGGGAACAGGGAAACTGATGATGTTGCGAAAACTCGCAGTCAGCCTTGCAGTAGCAGGGATTATAAGCGCGTCGAATGCCAATGCACTTGGGTTAGGCGAAATAAAAATACACTCGGCTCTTAATGAACCGTTGAATGCAGAGATTAAGCTTCTTCAAGTAAGGAAGTTAGGTCCATTGCAGATACAGCCGCGCATGGCTGATATTGATGAGTTTGCATTGGCGGGTCTTGATAAATCTCGTTTTCTGACGGACGTAAGCTTTCAGGTTAAGGTTAATCCTGATGGTTCAGGCCTCATTACAATGAGATCTGATCGTGCAGTTAAAGAGCCCTTCTTGAATTTCTTGGTCGAAGTGAATTGGCCAAACGGTCGTTTAGTAAGAGAATATACACTTTTACTGGATCCTCCCGTCTTTGATCCTACACCGGTAAGAAAAACCGTACAGCCATCTACGTCGGCAGTGGCGGTTAATCCTCCTGTCAATCGTGTCGTTTCCTCACAAAGCAATGCTAGTAATTATGCGGCGAATGGAAATCAAGTTCGTGTCGATAATAAAGACACGCTTTGGTCGATAGCTATTAAACACCGCCCAAGTGAGCGTGTCTCTGCCAAGAAGATGATGATCGCGCTGCAGAAAAAGAACCCGCATGCGTTTGCCAACAATAATATTAATGCATTGAAGGCTGGGAGCACGTTGACACTTCCTACATTGGAAGAGATTAATCAACTTAACTCTAAAGATGCTGCTTTAGAAGTTGTGCGTCAGACCTCTGAATGGAAAAAAACACCTTCTACTACAGTTCCTGCGACTAAGGAACCTGTAAAAGAAGAGGAAGTTAAAGACGAAACCGTTACAGATAGTTCGACCTCGGAAGTCCCTGAAGAACCCGTTCCTACGCCTGAAGAAGTTGCCGCTGAACTAAAGATCGTTACTCCGAAGGACTCCATCGAGCCTGAAGATGGGATGATGACGGATCAGTCAGAAGCTGAAGCGGAAACCGATGAAGAAACTGAAGTTTCAGATGATGAGCAAGCTGAAGAGAAGAATGCCCTTGCTGAGCGTAACCTTGAATTAGAGGCGCGTTTAAGTGAGTCATTAGAAAGCGTGGATAAAATTTCACGTGAAAATGTTGAATTGAACGAACGATTAGATTCAATTCAATATGAGTTAGAAAAATTAAGAGAGATGCTGGAGCTGAAAGATAATCAGCTTTCAGCATTGCAGAATCAAGTCAAAGCTGCAGAAGCAGCGCCTAAGCCTAAGCCAGAGAAGGGTGTATTAGATACGCTACTTGGTTCTCCGCTAACACTGGGTGCAATTGGTGCAGCACTTATTGCTCTGTTAGGTGGATTATTCTTCTTCATGCGTCGTAAAGGTAAAGATGAAGAAGAGGCGGCTGACGATACAGCTCTAGTTCAAGTACCTGATGAGCTAGCGGCAGAGCCCGAGACCACTGCTGAAGCAGAAGAAACCGCTGAATCAGAGGAAACTGCTGAAGAAAGCAGTGATGAGGTTAAAGAAGAAGCAGTAGAAGATGATCTTGATATTGGTGAAGAGGAAGACCTACTTGAAAGTTCTGATCTTGCCGATGCGGATGAGTTAGATGAATTAGATGACCTTGATCTAGACATGGATATGGACCTTGATCTAGAGGAAGATGCCGTCGCTGATGACTTGCTCGAGACTGTAGAAGCAGTGGAAGAGCCTGATGAGTTAGATAAGCTTCTAGATGATGAATTTGATTTAGGGCTTGATGATGACGATGAAATTGAGCCTGAGGCAGACGCAGAAGCAGATGAGAGTGTCGATGCCGAATTAGACTCAATTTTAGCTATGGATGATAATGACGATTCGGATAGCGATAGCGAGCCAGAAGAAAGCGATGCGCTTGATGATATTCTTGGTGAAATTGATTCGGACACTGAAGCCGAAAGTAGCGATGAAGAGATCGATTTAGGTCTAGATGATGACTTAGAGTTTGAAGTTGAAGACCCTATTGATGAATCGGTCAGTGAAGAAGCAGCTGATGCAGCTGATAGTGCTGAAGATGATGAAGGATTAGATTTCATTGTTTCACCAAATGATGAAGCTACAGTTGATGTATCAGATAGCTCTGAAACACCTGATTCCGAAGATATTGATGAGACCGGTTTAGATGCGCTGCTTGATTCAGTTTCTGATGATGAAATCGGTGAATTAAGTGAAGCAGCTGAGCAGGCTGGTGATCTTGATGATCTGGATTCGATTCTAGATGAACAGGCTGCTGATAATTCAGAAGAAACTGACGAAGTTGATGAACTAGATTCAATCTTAGGTGAGCTAGATGATGTCGAAGCTGAACTTGAGTCTGAAGGTAGTGAGCCTGAGAGCGAAGTAGAAAAAGATCTTGATGAGCAGCTGGGTGCAGACGATGTGACTGACGCTGATCTAGAAGCAATGCTGGCTGCTAATGCTGATCCTGATGACGTGCCTCTTGAAGGTATGCTTGAAGCCGATACCGAGTTAAGTGCTGAGGCTGGATCTGATGATTTAGATGAGTTACTTGCATCTATGGATGAGCCTTCGGGCGAGGCTGATAGCTCGGATGATGCATCCGATGACTTGGATGCGATGCTTGATGATATTAATCTAGAAGATATTGATCTAGGTGAAAGTGAAGAAAATGATGATACAACTGATGATCTAGATTCATTATTCGATGATTTAGATGCTGGGGATGTAGCTGCAGGTGCCGCTGTAGCCGCTACTGCTGCAGCCGGTGTGGCAGCATCTTCATCTGAAGAAGAAATTGTTGTAGAAGATGAAAATTTAGAATCTGATATTGCTCATGACCTTGAAGCAGACTTAGATTCAGAGTTGGATGCACTGTTAAGCAGTAATGATGATATAGAGCTTGAAGAGCTTGCAGCTGAGGAAGAAAATGTGTCAGAGGATGAAGATTTTGATGAACTGGCGGGCTTAAATCTGCTCGAAGGTGCTGATGAAGTTGAAACTAAACTTGATTTAGCACGTGCTTATTTGGATATGGAAGATCTTGAGGGTGCTAAAGATATCCTTGAAGAGATTGTATCTGAAGGCAGCGAGAAGCAGAAAACTGAGGCGCAAGCGCTGATTCAATCTATTAACGAAAAGTAGTATGTCTGACAGTAATTTAATAGAGCCTGAAAACGGCTCTTCCCAAGGGGCGATTTCGATCGCCCCTTATCGTTATGCGCTCTGTGTTGAATATTCAGGCGCGGCCTATCGTGGTTGGCAGATTCAAAAAGAGAAAGATGTCTCAAGTATTCAGGAAGAGGTACAAAAGGCGCTTTCTCGAATAGCCAATGCTCCAGTCACGGTGATTTGTGCAGGTCGAACCGATGCGCGCGTCAATGCAACCTATCAGATAATTCATTTTGATAGTCCAATAGAGCGGGCAGATCGTGCGTGGGTGCTGGGAACGAACAGCTACCTGCCGGATGATATTGCAATACAGTGGGCTAAACCTGTAAATCAAGATTTTCACGCCCGTTTTACCGCACTGGAAAGGCGTTACCGGTACCTGATCTATTCCAACCCAGTTAAACCAGCGATTCTACCCAAAGGTATTACGTGGACCTATAAGGACATGGATGTTGAACGGATGGCCAAAGCGGCTCAGCTTCTTATTGGTGAGCATGACTTTACATCGTATAGAGCGGTTGGTTGTCAGGCAAATAGTCCTGTGAGAACGGTTAAGTCATTCGATGTATACCGCTCCGGTCACCTGATCGTTTTAGATGTTTGTGCGAATGCGTTCCTACATCACATGATTCGTAATTTTGCGGGTGTATTAATGTCTATTGGTTGTGGTGACGCAGAACCAGAGTGGGCGAAAGAGGTTTTAGAAGCGAAGGATCGTCGACAAGGAGGGATTACAGCCCCACCTTTTGGTCTTTATTTTGTCGATGCGAAGTATCCAGAGGTCTTTGAACTACCAAAATCTAAAATTGGGCCCTATTTCCTGTCTTAGTTGGCTGCCTTAAAGGGCTGCAATCTGGTAATATTTGCAGCTGATCAATTATTGTTTAAGTGAAATCTAAGTTAGTGAAAAGAACTCGCGTTAAAATTTGTGGCATTACTCGTATAGAGGATGCGCTTTGTGCTGTAAATTCTGGAGTCGATTCACTTGGCTTTGTATTTTATGACAAAAGCCCAAGAGCGATTCAGCCGAGTGAAGCTGCGGGAATTATTCAGCAGCTGCCTGCATTTGTAACTACAACAGCACTGTTTGTTAATGCAGATGCAGATTTTATTGATCGGGTTGTTGCTGAAACCCGTATAGATTTACTGCAATTTCATGGTGATGAATCGCCGGAGTTTTGCAATAGCTTCTCCCGTCCGTATCTTAAAGCATTACGTATGAAGCCGGGTTTGGATTTGGCTGCTGAATGCCAGCGATTTAGTTCAAGCCAAGCAATACTTTTAGATGCATATAGACCCGGTGTACCTGGTGGTACAGGTGAAGTATTTGATTGGGATCTTATTCCTAATCCCCATCCTGCCCCTATCATCTTGGCGGGAGGATTAACCTGCGATAACGTTGCAGAAGCCGTTAAAAGTGTTCAGCCATATGCCATTGATGTAAGTGGTGGTGTAGAGCAGAGTAAAGGCATCAAAGATGCCGTTAAAATTGATAAGTTTATAAATGAGGTAACCCGTGCCAACTAATATTGATCTTAAAGCACTTTCTCAGTTGCCCGATAGTAAAGGCCATTTTGGCCCTTACGGTGGGCGTTTCGTTTCTGAAACTCTAATGGCTGCACTTAAGCAGTTAGAAGAAACTTATGAGACATTGTGGCGAGATCCCGCGTTTCAGGAAGAGTTTGATAAAGACCTGGCGCACTATGTTGGTCGTCCATCGCCTTTATATCATGCGAAACACCTTACTGAACATGTAGGTGGGGCGCAGATTTATCTGAAACGTGAAGATTTGAACCATACTGGTGCGCATAAAATTAACAACACTATCGGTCAGGCGTTGTTAGCGAAATTTACTGGCAAGCCGCGTGTTATTGCTGAAACCGGTGCGGGTCAGCATGGTGTTGCTACAGCAACAGTGGCTGCTAGACTTGGGTTAGAATGCCAAGTTTATATGGGTGCTGAAGATGTACAGCGCCAAGCTTTGAACGTTTATCGAATGAAGCTTTTGGGTGCTGAAGTTATCTCTGTAGAATCGGGTACGCGCACTTTAAAAGATGCTATGAACGAAGCGATGCGTGACTGGGTAACTAATGTAGATGATACGTTTTACATTATTGGAACAGCTGCGGGCCCGCATCCATACCCTAAATTAGTTAGGGACTTCCAATGTGTTATTGGTCGTGAAGCGCGTCAGCAATGCCTAGAACAAGCTGGGCGTTTACCCGATGCGCTTGTTGCCTGTGTTGGTGGCGGTTCAAATGCGATTGGTTTATTTCATCCGTTCATTGAAGATGCCGACGTTAAAATGTACGGCGTTGAAGCCGGTGGCTATGGTGTAGAAACGGGTCAGCATGCCGCACCGCTTTCAGCAGGCAGTCCAGGGGTACTGCATGGAAATCGAACTTACCTAATGTCTGATGAAGGAGGCCAAATTATCGGTACTCATTCAGTATCAGCGGGTTTGGATTATCCAGGTGTTGGTCCAGAGCATTCTTATTTGAAAGATACAGGTCGTGCTGAATATGTTGATGCGACTGATGATGAAGCGATGGATGCATTCCGTGCGTTAACGCGTATTGAAGGTATAATGCCTGCAATTGAATCAAGCCATGCAGTTGCTTACGCAATGAAATTGGCAAAAGAGATGGATAAGGACCAGATTATCGTAGTAAATCTGTCTGGTCGTGGTGATAAAGATATTCATACGGTCGCACAGATCGATGGCATCAATATCTGATTTGTGCGAGGGATTATAAAATGAGTCGTATTTCTACTAGCTTTGAAAAGCTAAAAAAGGAAGGGCGCACAGCGCTTATTCCTTATGTTACAGCAGGGGATCCAGCACCGGGCGTCACTGTTGAATTATTGCATGGTATGGTTGAAGCAGGTGCTGATGTTATTGAACTAGGTGTTCCTTTTTCAGATCCAATGGCTGATGGTCCTGTTATCCAGTTGGCATGCGAGCGTGCTTTGTTGCACAATACTCGTTTGCTAGATGTATTAGCGATGGTTGCGGAATTCAGAGAGAAAGATGCGGATACGCCGATTGTTTTAATGGGGTATTTGAATCCTATTGAGATTTTGGGTTATCAGACATTTGCTGAAGAAGCTAAAAAAGCAGGTGTTGACGGTGTTTTAACGGTCGACCTTCCGCCGGAAGAGTCAGGTGAATTTAATCAAATTATGCGCGCGCATGATATTGATACAATTTATCTTTTAGCACCTACAACAGAAGATGAACGCATCAAGTATATCTGTGAGCATGGCAGTGGTTATCTTTATTACGTTTCTGTAAAAGGTGTGACCGGTTCAGCTTCACTTGATGTTCAGGCTGTTGCGGATAAATTGGATCTAATTCGTGAATACACCACCGTTCCTCTAGGGGTTGGGTTTGGTATTAAAGATGCTGAATCTGCCAAAGCTGTTTCAGCAGTAGCTGACGGCGTAATTGTAGGTAGTGTATTAGTTAATAAAATTGCAGAGCTGGTGAAAGATCAGCAACAAATTGCACCACAAGTTTCTGCGATTATCAAAGATATGCGCGTTGCGATGGACAGCTAATTAGGGTTTTTAATAATGAGTAACTGGCTGGAAAAAATTGTTCCTTCTCTCGTTCGGTCTGAGAGCAAACGTTCTAACATTCCGGAAGGGCTTTGGAAAAAGTGTCCGAAATGTGAGTCTGTATTATATCGTCCTGAACTTGAGAAAAATCTAAACGTTTGTCCTAAGTGTGACCACCATATGCGCTTACATGCGCGTCGTCGCTTAGAGCTTTTCCTTGATGAAGGAAATAGACAAGAGATCGGTATCGATGTTGAGCCGATTGATCGCCTGAAATTCAGGGATTCTAAAAAATATAAGGATCGTTTACAGGCTGCGCAAAAAGCAACCGGTGAAAAGGACGCTTTAATCGCCATGCGTGGTGAACTTGAAGGCATGCCTGTTGTTGCTGTTGCTTTTGAATTCCGCTTTATGGGCGGTTCAATGGGTGCTGTGGTTGGTGAGCGCTTTGCTCGTGCTGCGAATATTGCTCTTGAAGAAAATATTCCGTTTGTGTGTTTCTCCGCTTCAGGGGGGGCACGTATGCAAGAGGCATTGTTTTCACTTTTCCAAATGGCAAAAACGAGTGCTATTCTAGAGAAGCTTCGCTTGCAGGGTACTCCATACTTGTCAGTGCTGACTGATCCTGTATATGGCGGTGTATCTGCTTCATTGGCGATGTTAGGCGATCTAAATATTGCTGAACCTAAGGCTTTAATGGGGTTTGCGGGTCCTCGAGTAATTGAGCAAACGGTACGTGAAAAACTGCCAGAAGGCTTTCAGCGTAGTGAGTTTTTGTTAGAACACGGCCAGGTTGATATGATCATCAGCCGTGGTGAGATGCGTACCCGTTTATCTCGCATCTTGCGTAAGTTTGTTCACGCAAGCCCAGTTCCTCCAGTGGAGACAGTTGAAGGTGAAGTGGTTTCGGAAGCAGAAATTCCACCTGCACCTGAAGCACAGTAAGCTTCGTGACTAATAAAATTGGCCGACGTGAAAACGCCGGCCTTTTTGTTTTTGTGGCTCTAAAAATAAATACTTATGAATCCGATAGCTAAAAAATTCTCACTTTCACAGTGGCTTTCTTGGATGGAGCAGTGTCATCCCTCTGAGATTGAGCTAGGTCTTGACCGAGTAAGTGCCGTTTCCCAACTACTGGCCATTGATCTGTCTTCATCAAAAGTCGTTACTGTTGCTGGAACTAATGGTAAAGGCTCAACTGTGAGCTATTTGGATGCTATTTATAAGCATGCGGGCTATTCCGTGGGTTGTTTTACATCGCCTCATTTTTTGCATTATAACGAACGAGTCAGAATCGATGCTTTAAATGCTAGCGATGAGCAGCTATGTGCTGCCTTTGAAAGAATAGATCAAGCCCGAGGGCAAATTCCATTAACCTATTTTGAATTTGGCACTTTAGCCGCGTTGGTTATTTTTACAGAGCTCAAGCCTGACCTTGTTCTTCTAGAAGTGGGATTGGGTGGTCGCTTAGATGCAGTAAATATTATTGATGCGGATATATCTATAGTAACTACCGTTGCGCTCGATCATATGGATTGGCTAGGTGATGATCGGGAGATCATCGGTCGCGAAAAGTCAGGCGTATATCGTGCTAACAAACCTGCAATCTGCGGAGACCTTAATCCTCCTTTATCGGTTTCGGGTTATGCGACGGAGATTGGCGCTGAATTTTATCAGGCCGGTCAACAGTTTTCTTATGAGATAAAAGAGAACGGCTGTTGGGATTGGAGAGGAGCTAAAACGGGCGTAAGTGTCGCGCTGACTGAACTTCCAAAACCTAATTTACCTATTCAAAATGCATCCACTGTTTTACAAGCTATTCAATGTATTGGCTTAAGTGTAAATGAAGAATCAATTCGCGTAGGTATTGAGATGGCCTCCCTGACAGGGCGAATGCAATTGATTCAGGATGGTGCAACGAACTACTGGCTAGATGTGGCTCATAATCCAGAAGCGGCTACATTGTTGGCTGAGCGTGTATCCCTAATGGAAGGCGAAGTCACGCTAGTTCTAGGTATGCTCGCAGATAAAGATTGTCGTCAGGTTATGGATATTATTACGCCTAAGATCGATCGTATTTGTCTCGTGGATCTTCATGTTCCAAGAGGTCAAACGGCCTCTGAATTGGAAGGGTGTATTTCGTCCGGAGCTTCAGCTGAAAAATATTCATCTGTTAAAAAGGCGTTAATTGCATTGAAAAATGACGACAACCTTTCTGGTAATGTTATTATCGCAGGTTCATTTTTCACGGTCAGTGATGCGTTGACTGTATTTGGAAAGGAAGGCTAATGCAGCAAAAAATTAAATATCGGTTAATAGGCTTAGCCGTGATTTTAGTCTCTGCTGCCATCGTGTTTCCTGTTTTTTTTGATGGTGCAGGTTATAAAGAACGACATTTAACATCCGAGATTCCTGATGCACCCGATCGTCCTGAGATCGTACGTATAACACCTGTTAATAAGCCTCTTCCTGATACCTCCGTTGCGGCTGAACCGATGTTACCCAAGGAACTGCCTAAAGCGCCTGAAAAAGTTCAGGTAGTGATTGATAAGGTGGTTACTGAGAATAAGGTTGAAATTGAGATACATAAAGATCAGCCAGTCTTAGATCAGCAAGGTGTTCCTGTTGCTTGGACCTTGCAGTTGGCGAGTTTTAAAGATGAAGCGAATGCGAAAGGTCTACGAAAGCAATTAATATCAGAAGGGCATAAAGTTTTTACACGAAAACAGGGTGATTTGGTTAAAGTTTATGTCGGGCCCGAATTTCAAAGAACACGTTTAGAAGCGTTGAAACTTAAGCTAAAAACTGATTTTGGCTTGAATGGTATAATTGTTCGTTTCACAACGCAGTAATAATAGGATTCAGTGGTACTGGAAACTCTGATAAAATGCGCACAATTTTTAGCTGAGCTGTAATTATGAACTGGGCAGACTGGACTATTTTAGCCATTGTAGGGATTTCAAGTTTGTTAAGCTTGAAACGTGGTTTTGTACGAGAAGCACTCTCTTTGGTTACATGGGTATCAGCATTTGTTATTGCTCGAATTTTTTATCAGCCTCTCTCTTACTTACTTGAGCCGTTTATCCAAACGCCTTCAGTACGTTTATCGGCTTCCTTTGCTATTCTGTTTATAGCAACTTTGGTAGTGGGTGTTTTAGTTAATAAATTGATTAGTGCCTTGGTTGATGCGACAGGCTTATCAGCTACGGATCGAGTTTTAGGTATAGGTTTTGGTGCAGCGAGAGGCGGTTTAATCATCGTCGTAATTGTTGCTCTGATCGGAATGACTCCAGCGGTAAATGATCGTTGGTTTCAGGAATCACAATTGATTCCGCATTTTGTTTTAATGGAAGCATGGACGAAAGATGTTGCGGGCGATGTCGGCCGCTTGATCTGGAATGCTGGACGCTAAATTTTTCGTTAGCACTTTGAGGTGAGTTTTAATGTGCGGGATTGTTGGCATTGTAGCCAAATCTAATGTAAACCAGACTATTTTTGATGCCCTAACTGTATTACAGCATCGTGGGCAAGACGCTGCAGGCATGGTGACTTGTGAAGGAGACCGTTTCTTCTTGCGTAAAGACAATGGCTTGGTTAACGAAGTTTTTCGTACCCGCCATATGAAGCGTCTGGCGGGTAATGTAGGTATCGGTCATGTTCGTTACCCTACCGCCGGTAGTTCAAGCTCTGCTGAAGCTCAGCCTTTCTACGTCAACTCGCCGTATGGTATTGCGTTAGCGCATAACGGTAATTTAACGAACGCTGATGATGTTGCAGAGCAGATGTTCCGTGCTGACCTGCGTCATATCAACACTACATCTGATTCTGAAGTGTTGTTAAACGTTCTTGCACATGAGTTACAGCGTCAAGGTAAGTTACAGCCACAAGCTGAAGATATGTTTGCGGCTGTACGTCGCGTTCATGAGCGCTGTAAAGGTGGTTATGCCGCAGTATCGCTTATCACTGGCTATGGCATGTTGGCTTTCCGTGACCCTAATGGTATTCGTCCGCTGACTTATGGTAAGCGCGAAACTGAAAACGGCACTGAGTACATGGTCGCTTCAGAAAGTGTAGCCCTAGATATTTCCGGTTTTGAACGTGTGCGTGATATCGCGCCGGGCGAAGCGATCTATATAGACATGGAAGGTAATGTATCGACACAGTTGTGTGCTGAGAACACCAAACTAGCACCGTGTCTTTTTGAATATGTTTATCTTGCGCGCCCAGATTCAATTATTGATGATGTGAACGTACACATCTCACGTATGCGTATGGGGACTAAGCTTGCTGACAAAGTAATGCGTGACCGCCCAGACCATGACATCGATGTCATTATTCCTATCCCTGATACAAGCCGTACTTCGGCAATGGAAATGGCAAAAGAACTAGGCGTAAACTTCCGTGAAGGGTTTATTAAAAACCGCTATATCGGCCGTACATTTATTATGCCTGGACAAACACAGCGTAAAAAATCTGTGCGTCGTAAGCTAAACCCGATCGGTATGGAGTTCAAAGACAAAGTTGTCATGCTTGTTGATGACTCTATTGTTCGCGGAACGACATCAAGCCAAATTGTTCAGATGGCTCGCGATGTAGGTGCTAAAAAAGTTTACTTCGCATCTGCAGCGCCAGCAGTTAAATACCCAAATGTTTACGGTATTGATATGCCTGCTGCGGAAGAGCTAATCGCTCATGGTCGTACTGACGATGAAGTAGGTGAAGAGATCGGATGTGATTGGATTATCTATCAAGATCTTGATGATCTGAAACAATCTGTTTCTGAAGGTAACCCTGAGATTACAGAGTTTGATACATGCGTATTTGATGGTAAGTATGTTTCTGGCGATGTAGATGCTGATTACCTTGAACGCTTACAAGCGGCGCGCAATGATGGCAGTAAAGATAATCAGACGGGGAGCAATGAGTCTTCTAATCTGTGTAGCAAGATAGATTAAGGAGTTTTTTACATGTCTATATCTGATTATGAACGTGCGGAACGGATCCAGTTTGACCCACAAGGGTATGACTTGGAAACCTTAGCTGTACGTTCAGGTCAGCACCGTTCACTTGAAGGTGAGCATAGCGACCCTATCTATCCAACATCTAGCTATGTTTTTTCCAGTGCACGGGAAGCAGCAGCGCGCTTTGGGGGCGAAGAAGAGGGTAATATTTACTCTCGGTTTACTAACCCTACCGTACAGTTTTTTGAAGAGCGTATCGCCGCCTTAGAAGGTGGTGAACGTGCCGTCGCAACTGCATCTGGCATGGCGGCGATCTTAAGTACTTGCCTGTCATTAATGCAAAACGGCGATCATATTGTTTGCTCGCGTAGTGTATTTGGTTCAACTGTTTCTCTGTTTGATAAGTACTTAACCCGTACCGGCATAAGCGTCACCTACGTTGATCCTACAGATCTGAATAGCTGGGAATCTGCAATTAAAGCAGAAACCAAAATGCTATTTTTGGAGACGCCTTCAAATCCGTTATCAGAGCTAACTGATGTTGCTGCGGTTGCAGAAATTGCACATAAATATGATGCACTTTTAGTGGTGGATAACTGCTTCTGTACGCCAATGTTACAACAGCCTTTGAAGCAGGGGGCTGACATCATTATTCATTCAGCAACTAAATACCTAGACGGCCAAGGTCGCTGTGTAGGTGGTGTGGTTGTTGGCCGTGATAAACATATGGAAGAGGTCTTTGGCTTCATCCGTACTGGGGGGGCATGTCTCAGCCCGTTTAATGCGTGGGTCTTCCTTAAGGGACTTGAAACCTTAAAGATTCGTATGGATGCCCATTGCCGAAATGCAATGGAATTGGCCACGTGGTTAGAGCAGCAAGATGGCATTGACCATGTATTTTATTCAGGTTTAGAAAGTCATCCACAACATGAGCTGGCTAAAAAGCAGCAAACGGGTTTTGGTGGTGTACTTTCATTTGAAGTAGCAGGCGGAAAAGAAGCCGCGTGGCGTTTTATTGATGCAACGACAATGGTTTCCATTACCGGTAATTTAGGTGATGTAAAAACCACTATCACGCATCCAGGTACGACGACTCATGGACGAATGACGCCGGAAGCACGTGCTGAAGCGGGTATTAAAGATAACCTAGTGCGCTTGTCTGTTGGTATTGAATCGATTGAAGATATCAAAGCAGATATGACAAGAGGTTTATCGGCTGTCTGATTTGAT